>Ga0214923_10000950_pt1 | contig 42378 bp, 49 predicted proteins | sample LL1510_MetaG_FD_177993 | JGI IMG/M metagenome (GOLD analysis project Ga0214923, IMG submission 177993) | Freshwater microbial communities from Lake Lanier, Atlanta, Georgia, United States - LL-1510 | ecosystem: Environmental > Aquatic > Freshwater > Lake | place: USA: Georgia | collected... | reverse complement strand
GACTTACAGAAGCAGAAGGGTCATTCCTTTTCTAAGTCATTAATGTTTAGAGATTTAGATTTTATTCATTCCATCAGGTTTTAGACTAAGATCATTTCCGATCTTTTCGCTTCCATCAGGTTTTCTCTCAAGATCAAAATGTTTTATAAATCTTTGATTATTAAGGATTTACGTAAGCATCGCCCCGCGCCCTTGTGTAAGTCCTTGATAGTTAGCAACTTACAAACGATAGAACTTATGACGCTTTATAAGTGCAACTAATTGATGATTTTTTGCCCACTTTGGGTTCACACTTATGGCGTGGTAATGATTGGCTCCATTCACTACATCAGGCAACCTACGCTCACACACCAGTTTAGCAAGACGCAGAGCATTGTTAGCTTGTGGATTTGCCATTAGCTTATCCTGCTCTGCTTTGCTTGGTTTACTATTCCAGAACGAGAATTGCAAGGGAGCCAGACAAACTTGCGATGGTGTCTGATGGCGTTCTATTGCTCTAGTTTGGATAACGCTGGCAACACCAGCCATTCCCTCAAACCCTTCACCTCTAGCTTCTCCAAGTAGCGTCAAAGCTACGATAAGTATTTCAGCTGTCATTAGTCTCTCCCGCTGCTGATCGCTCCGCAGTAGTCACTAGGACGCTCTGCGGTGATCGTGCCAAGGTTAAAGGTATCTGTGCTTATAGCCGTGCGAAGGAAGCGTCCTTCCTTGAACGCATCAAACTTCGCTTGGGCCTTTTGCTTGGCAAGGTTAAGAAGCCCACCCTTCAAACCCTTTGCTTTGATCTTATTGCATAGAGCATATAGGGCGACTTTGGTCATCGCTTCCAACACGGCTTCGGGTTGAGCGTAGAAGTAAAACGCTTTGCCGTTGCCCATATCGTGCAACTCGCCATTGGTTGCCGAGTAGTTATACATAGCATTGTGGAAGTTTTCGATCTGGCTCTTGTTGCCTTCCAAGAGGAAAGCGGTAGTGTTGCCGAAGGGTTGAATGGTGATGTTGATTTGGTTTTTCATATAGCTTATATTGCTTTCTGGTTTGGTTTTCGTCAAGGGTTAATTTTTTGCCGTAGCCATACTGATGATACCAAGGATAAGGCAACCGATAGTGAGGGTGAAGATAACTTCCATAGGATTCATTATTTGGCCTCGCTATACTTCTGATTGATCTCCTCGATCTTATTAGCATGAGCCTCTAGGGTAGCTACCGCACGAGCGGAGGCGTCCTTGAGGTCTTGGGCTGCTTTGTCGAGGTTGGCGATCAGTTGTTCGTATTTGCTTAATTTCTTCTTCATGCTCTTAATCTATCACACCTATACGATTTGTCAAGCGATGCAGGGCATTTTATTGCATTTAAATTTCATTGATTATCAACGACTTAGATCATTCAAGCTCATAACTACCCCCATTTTTGAAAAAATTCAAAAACCTAAAAGTTAAAAAGAGAAAGGGGGGTACTAATTTCAATCTCCACACTATTTTAATCTATTGTTTATTTATATTTATATACATACCCCTCTATTTTTTAAAATCTATTAAAATTCAATAAAAAGAAATAAACTTAAACGTTAAAATTTCCGCTGGGATATTTTTGTTAAAAATCACTTATAATATAATATTTTGTGTATATTATATATATATGGCTTGTTTTAATGGCAATATTGATGTATATACAATAAAAACCGAGGCAGTTAAGCCAGTAATAGGGTATCCCTGTTTTGACGGTGATGGTACGGCGACATATTTAAAAAAAGAAGCGAAATCTAGACTCAATTCAGAAATACTTTCGCCAGATTATGACTTTGAAAGCTCCGGGGGTATCTGTCAGGCAGTAGCTTCATCAAATGTTACCTATAAAATAGATGAATATGCAGAATTAAGCGTTGGAGAATCAACAAAAGCAAAAAGTTACTATAAATATTATAGCAATTTAAATCAAGAAATTGTATCAGATTGCACAAATCCAGATCTGGGAAATCCTGCAGGCTGTGGAATTCAATGCAGTTGTTGTGGTTGTTGTCCAGAAGGAGGGGCTACTGAATATAAAAGTTATAAAAACAAGGATATTTGCGAAACTTCAGTAACTTCTAGCGAAGGAACTCCTAATGGATGCGCTGGGGGATCAGCATGGAAAAATGAAGGTTGTCCGAGTGAGTTATGTTTTGGAGCAGATGAAGGAGATCTAGTATCTACATCATGTGATGAATATAATATTTCCAGGAGTTATTCTTCTGAACAAGATGGCGTAACGACGCACGTGGATGGAACTGCAAATATACGTTTAAGTAGTCCACTCACGAATGAAAAAGCTTTAGGAATTGCTAAACAAATTTCAGCAAAGAAAAAAAATATTTATAATACAAATGAACCTCAAAATTCATTAGGGACAAGATGTGGACTAGGAAGAGTAGACGATTGTTGGGGCCTGGATGGTTTAGGAAGTATACAAAATAATACTATAATTGCACAAAATTTTGGAGTATTATTAGTGGCACCAGACCTTAAAGAAGGCGAAAAAATTGAAGCTAAAATATTTGTATATACTCCAGACGGACAAAGATCTCCATGTTGTGACCCATCCTATAATGGTATAATTGTACATGAGCAAGAATTTTCAATTAATCTTGGATCACCTATCTATAAAGACGGACACGGAGTTAAATTATTTTTTGATAATGGTAACTGGACAAATGGAGAATCATCTTTAAGATATTGCATAGTATAAGAACTTGAAAATTAATAAAAATAAACCATCTGCACTTTGGAATTGTGAACATAATAAAATTTTTACTTTTTTAAAATAAATGATTATATCAAATCAAGATATTTTTATTCCATTTTATAATAATAAAAAATTACCTAAAAATTTTGTTATATCAGATATAAATTATTTTTGCCCCAAAATAGAGACTGTTAAAAATATAATATATCCCGCTTATGTATGGTGGCTTAGATCTTTAAAATTAACTCAATGGACTCATAAATGGGACTGTGATAATTTTGCGGACGCATTCAAATTATTTTCTTGCGGTTATCATGCTCAAAACTTGCAAGATGATTCAGAAGGTATAGGAATTGGAGTTATAAATTATATAGCAAATAGCAAAGCCGAAAATGAATTAAAAGGGGGACACGCGATTAATATAATATATGCAGAAGGCGAAAAAAATGATGATGGATCAGATAATTTTAATATATATTTTATTGAACCTCAAAATGGCAAATTGTATCAATTAACCCAAGAAGAATTTGATAGTATTTGGACAGTGTATATTTAAAATATAGATATTATTTGCTATCAATAATAAGGACACACGCTTTCATTTGTTGTCCTGCATAAGAAGGATAATTTGAATTTTTATATATAAAATCTAAATCTAATGCGGTGTCCGTAGATTTAAAAGTATTTGATGTTCCCTCAAAATTAAAACTAGATTGCGCTAAAATATTTTCTACTGGAAAATTATCAGAGCAACAAGGAGTTTTATGTTCATCTTGTAAAGGCTTATAAAAATAAACTCGCCCTGTTATTTTTTTAAAATTGTTTTCAAAATATTCTTTATTTATTGAAACTTTAAATTTACCATATTGAATATGATAATTTGTATTTTCTGCGATAGTTAAGCCATCACCAAACCCTCCCCAACACGCGTCTTTATCTCCCGAACAACCACAAGTATGAGGATGCGTTGACATCTCAATTATTTCACACTCGTCAGAAGGTTCATAATCTTCGTTATCGGTGCTAAAGGTATGCGGAGTTTCTTCACCTTCACAAAGTAAAGTATATGTATAGCAAACATTTGTTTCAATTGGACTTATGCCGTCATAATCGATAGGGTTATTCTCATATTTTTTTAGTAATTTTGTATCTACAGCTTGTTCAAGTATTTGAAAAGAAGTTTGTGGCGATATTATTGAACTTAATTTGACTCCATCAACTTTCATCTCTTTATAGCTATGATAGCCACAGCCATTCTCTCCGCCAGACGTATAGCTTCTCGTTCCTTTACATTTTCCATAAGTTTCATCAGTTGGTTCTTCACATATATAGTCATCAACATAACCAGGAAGCCCACCAAGCCCATTGGCACACCCTCCATCCCAATATCCAAAATCATAGCAAGTTACTACACAATCTGGCGGCGTTTCACCGCACTGCACATCAGGACGATAGACTTCTGGCATACAGAAATGTTCACTTCCATCCATTTCAGCTCCATTAACTAATTTAATAAGATCATTTTTTGATGCGACATGACTTTTTCCGTTATCATCATAATTATATTTATTCTGTATTTTTATAGATTCTGTTTCTAAAAAATTTCCGTTAGACGTAACGCTCGTATCTTTAGTTGATGTCATGAAGGCGGATTCTGAGCCAGACCATGTTCTTGTTCCAGCGGCAAGACCAGCGCATCCCCATCCGCCTCCAGGAGGACAACCGCAAGACCTTTCACAAGGCGTTTGTAATGGCACCGTTAGGGTAGCGGTATAACTACCCATACCTTTAAATTTATATAGTCGATAAATATTTTCATTAAGATATCCACCATGGCCAAAAGGATATATATTACCATCCAGCATTATTGTCCAAATATTTATTGGAGTAGGACATGACATATCTTGTATTACACCATAATTAGTGTATATATATAATATATTATGTCTTTTCTTAATGCGAATATACCGCCTATTGAATGTTATGTAAGAGGTAATTATTTAAGAAATCAAAAAGATAATTATGGAAAATTTTTTCCTTGTATTGTATTTGGCGTTTCTAGTGTCCCTGGACAAGTTCCTCTTTTTAATTTTTTGATGGAAGATGGAGGAATTTGGTGGCATGCACCAATTAGTGCATTTGCCTCGAAAGAAGGAACCGCAGAACAAGATCTCCATGAATTAGAACTATGGGATAGTTTTAGTTATCATATTTCAATAACTAAATTTTATTTATTTGAAAATAAAAAAATGAAATTTTTATCTAGAAGTAATACAGAATATTTAGGAACTTATCTTTTTACTCTTGATTGGGCTCATAGTGATTATAATGAAATTAATTTTGGATTTAGCGAACATCCAGACCAGCATAAATGCGGGCATGTATTAAAATTAGATAATGGTAATTTTGCTATTCAGCCAAATAATAGATTAAGAGTATTTGATCCTAATTTTGTCACAAAACAAGGCCAAACTGTTATAGAACGTAAAGTTAATACGCATATATGGACAGTAGAAAATTGCCCTAAATGGATAACCGAAGATAACGATAATTATGAATATGGTGTAATAAATACTGATGAGTGATGAAGGTTTAATATTTCCAAAATTAAACGAAAGACAAAAAGATCTTTATCTTAAAATTATTACTAATCTACAAACTTATGGATATTTTGATAGAGGTGTAGGAGCAAATGGAATTCATTATTTTAGCGCAGAAAATAATATATTTAAAGAGCAGGGTATAGATTGCGAAAATTGCGTATTTTACTATCTCGAAGGTAATGCTCCAAGATGTGAATTAATTCAGGGGCCAATTGAACCAGAAGCAATATGTAAATTTTGGATAATAAGCGAAGAAGATATTCGTAAAGAATCTGAGGCAGCTTTTAAACTATTAAATTCAAAAGCAAAAGCATTTGAAATAGTTTACAAAAACCATAATGGAGAAAAGAATGAATCGAACATTAAAAATAACAAATAAAAATATTCTCGAAGGAGAAAAAGCAAATCCACAAAATTGCGCAATAGCCCGTGCAATTAAAAATAAAATGAAAAAAAATATCGAAGAAGTTTCTGTTCTTCCAACTCAAGTTATTTTAAAAATGGATAATAAAATGTTTATTGCTCCAATGCCAAAAGAGGGAACAAATTTTATTAAAAGATTTGATCGTGGTTTAGCCGTTAATCCATTTGAATTAAATTTAAAATTTAAAAAAGGTTACGCGCTCGTTTAAATTTTAATAAAAAATTTAAAAATAATTTAAATTAATATAATACGGGTGTAATTAAATAAGTAAGCTAGAAATGTCTAAGAAAAATAAACGTAAGATAGAAGATAAATCGCCAGTAGTTCCTCAAAGAGATAAAATTGAAGGAGGTTTGGATATTCGTGAATTACAATGGACAGATAATCAAAAAAAGTTTATACAATTACTTCAATCAAAAGATACAAAAATAGTTTTTTGTAAAGGCCCAGCAGGAACAGCGAAAAGTCTACTTTCAGTATATTCTGCGCTACAGGCTTTAAATAATAAAAAAATAGGTGAAATTTTTTATATACGTAATCCAGTAGAAAGTTCTACGCATAATTTAGGTTTTCTTAAAGGTGATCTTCATAGCAAGTTAGATCCATATCTTCAGCCTCTTATGGATAAACTTCATGAATTATTGCCAAAAAATCAAGTCGAAAGATTATTAAAAGAAGAAAGAGTTAAAGGTTTACCTGTAGGATTTCTTAGAGGTTTAAGTATAAATGCAAGTTATATTATATGTGACGAAGCTCAAAACTTAAGTATACATGATCTTTTATTAATTACTACTAGAATGGGTAAATTTAGTAAATTAATATTAATTGGGGACATTCGTCAATCCGATATTAAAAATAGCGGATTCGAAAAGATATATGATCTTTTTGACGATAAAAAAAGCTTTGATAAAGGAATAATAACTTTTAAATTTGGTACAGATGATATTATGCGTAATGATATTTTAGCTTATATAATTGAAAAATTTGAAGAATTAGATACCAGAAAATAAAGTGTAATAACTTTATATGTCAAAGTATTTTTTTAGAGATAGCGGATTTGAAGCAGAAGCTCTTTCGGCGAATATAGTTGGTAATGGAGTAATTTTAAATGCACCAAATGATGGCAGTATATATTTACTTGGAGTAAGCTGTCATAAAGATACAATTTTAAAACAAGATAATGATAGTGGAGCGATTATATTAAATATTGCAGCAGGTAATTATAATTTACCAGCTACGGTTAAAGTTGGAGATGGCAAAGATTTATATGTTTCAAGTGATGGCCCAGTTTCTATTATATATCATACAAATTAATTTTTATGAGTAATATTCACGATTCAAATTTTAATAAAAATGTTTCGATGGTATATACAGAAGAATATGGATTTACAGGATACAAAGGTTTAGAATGGAATAAGTTAGATAATGTCGAAGATCTTTTAAGAGAAGGGGTAGCAGTATCAGGACTTGATGTTGCTCTTACAACAACCAATTTAATTCTAAGTGGAATTAAAAGTGATACCACGAGTGTAGATCATAAATTATTTGTAACTGGCGACCCATATCCCGCGGGAGTTCAAGGGACAATTGTAATGCAAGCAGATTTATCTGCACAATTTGATAATATAGATATTGCGGGATACGCGGGAGCGGACATTAGTGGGATTAAAGAAAATTTATTAAATGGCGTAGATGTAAATATAAAAAATTTTGGAAAAGAAACATACCAAATAGACGCTTTCGGCAGACAAAGAATTTCTCAGCCATATACTTTAGCAGATTATTCTCATGTTTATGGTGAAGAAACAGAACTTTTGAGTAAAACTAATGGAGCAAATTCAAAAATAACTTTCGATATAAATAAAGCAAAAGCAATCCTAATGGTTGGAGGTGGAGAAAATGATTTTGCCATTCATCAAAGCAGAATGTATCATCACTATATGCCAGGAAAAAGTCAATTAACTTTTCAAAGTTTTAATTTTACAGGGCATAGAAATGGAACAAATAAAAGAATAGGACTTTTTGATGATTATAATGGCATATTTTTTATGCAAAGTGGAGATGGAACTTTAGGAATTGTATTAAGAAATAACGTTTCTGGATATATATATGACGATATTGTTTGGCAAAATAATTGGAATATAGATACTTGTAAAGGAACCGGAATTTCTAAATTTAATTTAGATCCAACAAAAACTCAATTATTTACGTCAGATTTCCAATGGTTAGGAGTTGGAAGAGTAAGGGCTGGATTTGTGCATGATGGAAATTCAATAATAGCTCATGAATTTTATAATAGCAATAATAAATCATCAGTATATTGGAGTAATCCAAATTTGCCAATTCGTTGTGAAATAAGAAATTATTCTACAACAGTTGGAATAGATAGCATGGATCAAATTTGCGCCACAGTAATGAGTGAAGGTGGATATAATGAAGCTGGAGTAGATTTTAGCGCCTCAACAACATCACCAATATCTGTAGATAATACAGCAAGAAAACCATTAATAGCTATTCGTTTAAAAACCGGATATTATGGAAAACCTAATAGAAGTATCGTTAGATTAGGTCAATCATCAATTTTTTCAGCAACAAAACCTGTCGAGTTTGAATTTTGGAGATTAACCGGAAACGCTAATATAGTCGGTGGATCATGGATTAGCGCAAATAATGAAAGCGTTGTGGAATATAATACAACTGCTACAAGTATGACAGCCACTAGCGGATTAATGCTTAATATAGGATATGTTAGTGCTGGTGGACCAGCTGGAAATTCAGCTGGTGCATCAAATAATTTTCAAAGCATAAGTTCAGCAAAAAGAGGTTATATTAGTCAAAATATTGATAGTACAGAAAGTAATATATTTGCAATTGCAATATCTGGATTAGATACAACAACAAATGTTTACGGTGGAATTCAATGGCGAGAAACTAGATAGTTTTTATTATATTTTTATTTTTTAAGGTGTAATATTATTTATGCCAAATATTCAAGATGTAAATTTTAATAAAAATGTATCAATGGTTTATGTAGAGGAAGCCGGATTTACTGGATACAGAGGATTTGATTTTTCAAAAATTGATAATGTAGAAGATATTTTAAAACAAGGCGTAGTTGTTTCTGGATTTGATCAAGGATCAGTAACCACAAACGCGATATTAAGCGGAGTTAGAAGTTCTACTCAAAGTATTGATGGAAAATTATTTATTACGGGAGATCAATATCCGGCAGGAGTCCAAGGGACAATTGTATATCAAGGCGATTTATCTCAACAATTTGATGGAGTTACTACATTTCAAGAACAAAGCTCTTTAATAAATAATTATACCGTTAGCGGATCAAATGGATTAGTTTTAACATCAAATCCATATCGTAGAGAGTTATATATACAAAATTTATCAACAGGAACACTTTATATAAAGTATGGTTTAGATGCACATAATTCAAGTTTTAATTTTCTTTTGGCTTCTAATAGTTCTACTGATGCCGGAGATGGTGGAAGTTTAAATGATCAAGGATATAATGGAAATGTAAGTGTTAGTGGTGTAGCTGGTGTAAATAGCCCAAGATACATATGTTGGGAAAGATCTTCGCCAAAAGAACCTTTAGTTTAATATGGAATTAGATTTCACAAAGCAAATTGTTGCAAAAAAAAATAAAGCACCATTAAATAAACCTTTTCGCCTTCCTTCTGGCAGCAAAAAGAAATTTGGTGTTTATGTAAAAAATGATAAAGGTAATATTGTAATGGTTAAGTTCGGCGATCCAAATATGTCCATTAAAAGAGATAACCCTGCTCGTAGAAAAGCTTATAGATCCAGACATGGTTGCAATAATCCAGGCCCAAAATGGAAAGCAAATTATTGGAGTTGTAAAATGTGGAGCGCCAAACCAGTAAGTAAAATTACAGGATCATGTGGCAAACCGAATTGTGGCTCAGTTCAAGATTTTGAAAATGAAGTTGTATTAGAAGCAGATATTCAAGCTAAAAATAAAGGACTTTGGTACAATATTCAACAAAAGAAAAAAAGAATGGGTAAAAAATATCGCCCCGCAAAACCTGGCTCTCCAGATTATCCAGAAAAAGATGCTTTTAAAAAAGCTCAAGCTTCAGAATATTTTGATGGAAGTTATGAATGGGATGGCGAAACAGAATTTGAACAAAAAGAATTAATGATTGCAGAATTAAATGATGTAGAAGAAATTGATGACCCAGAAGAAGAACTAAAAGATTATAAGGAAGATTTTTATGGTATGATTGTTGGTTCAATTACTTCAATCCAAGCGCATGCTCAAAATATTTTAAATAAACTAGAAGACCCAACGGTTAAAGAAAATTTGACAGAACCATTTTTACAACAAATGGCAGCTCTTGCTGAAGATTATATGATTACAATTCATAATTATGCAATGTTTAATAAAGAAGAAACTCAAGCTCAAGAAATGATGCATCAACCAATGGATCATCATTGCATGTTTGATGTAGGAGATAAAGTTAGAAATATTAATGCCATGTGCAAGCATTATGGCAGCGAAGGTACAGTAAAAGAAATTAGAGAGCTTCCAGAAGATATGGGTTATGGAGTAGTTTACGAATGTACAAATGATGGACCAACTTGGAAAAAAGGCGACCTATTAGGAAAGACAGAAATTCAACTTAAAAAGATTGAAAATCAAAAAGAAAATTAAAAAATGGTTTGGTAAATTAAAACTAATATTAGTTGGATTTGCAGTTATATTATCTTGGTGGTTTTTCTTTAAATGGGGATTTAATTTTAAATATTATACGTCTGTAACAAATATACCAAACTCTTGTTTTGTTGATTCTTTAATTTGGGCTTCTAAATGTAATTTTTATCTTAAAACTCATACAGATGTTTGGAATACGATATATTGCTTTGTTTATTCTTATAAAGATGATCCAGATATGATCATCGGTCATGCAGTTACAATATTTGAATATGGTAATTCATTATGGATGTATGATCCAAATTGGGGAACGATGCCTATTGCCTCTGCAGGAAATAGAACAGAATATCAAGAAAAAATAAAATTGTACATTACAAAAACTTATGGTATAATAATTAAAGAAGGATTTTTTGCAGATGATTGGATATATGTGCAAAGATTAAAAGAAAAAAGAATGAACGAAACTAAACCCGAGGTGTCTATTCATTTAGATGAACTCAAAAAGGAGTAAGGAAATATGAAAATAAACCTATTAAAAAGGTTACTAAAAAATACAGCCGCAAGTTTAATTGCGGTTTTTTTATGCTCAAATGCTAAAGCTGCTACATTATATTGGGATGTTAATGGATCAACTTCTGGGGTTGGTGGGACTGGAAATTGGACCACCACAGGAACAACATGGTCTACAGACTCAACTGGCTCCTCCACTACTGCGTCAGGCGGTTGGACAAGTGCAGGCACCGGTCCTACTAATGTTGCAGTATTTCAAGGCACAGCAGGACAAGTAACTCTAAGTTCATCTACTATATACGCAAATAATGTACAAGTAAACTCTAGTGGTTATACATTTTGGAATAACGGTACTAACTCTTCACAAAATAGGTATATCAGAACCACAAACGGAATAACACTTGGAGCGAGTGTAAATTTAAACTGGGGATCATCTGGTGCAACTCTAGGAGTAACTGGACCTATAAATGGCGGGGCAGGTTCGTTATTAACTATTGTGGGTAGTACAGACGCTTCTACCGGTATTAACTCAAGGATAGGTTTAGCTTCTAATGCTATAGCAACAGTTATCAATGTACCTATGACTGTAGCTACTACAGGCACAGGATATGCAGTAGTATCTGTAACTGATTCTTCTACTACCAATAGAATTAATGGAAATATTATCATTAATAATGGATCTAGGCTTATTCTTGGCACAGGGTCATCTACGAGCAGAGCATTAATTGTTACCGGTGATATTACTTCATCTGCAGATGGTGCACTATCTATTAATGAAAGCGGTAATACAGGCCTTGTAGAATTAAGAGGAAGCAATACCGTTACAGGTGATATTAATGTGTATGGGCAATTAGGGTATGCTAATAAAAATGCATTTGGCACTGCAAGACTTGTACTCAATCAAGGTGCAACACTAGGTCAGAGTCAAAGCATAGGTGATAATAGTGATGCAGTAAGAATGATTAACAATAATATTTTATTAAATGGGGATGTTACTATTGGAGGATTAAGTTGGGCAAACATTCTTGGAGGAAATATTGATTTAAATGGAGTTACTAGAACTATTAAAGTAGATAACTCTACTACGATTTATGGAGGATTTGCAAATGGAGGAATAGTTTTTACAAATAGTTCAAGTTCTGTAGGAGGCAGAACAATGTCATTTAATGGTACTAGTACATATTCTGGTAATACATATTTTAATTCTAGTGGAACAGGCTGGAATATTAGTGTGAACAATACCAATGGATCTGCTTTTGGCACAGGAAATGTATATGTATATAAAGGTACTTCTTTAAGCGCAAACAACACAGGAACAACATTAAATGGAAATGGAATTATTGCTGGAACTATTGGCGGTGATACTATTGTAAGTCCAGGTAATAGTCCAGGATTATTAACCGTAGGAGCAGTAGACCCAAGCGCAGGCATGAGTTTTGCATTTGAGATAACTAGCAACTTATTGCATAATGGTACATCTTATAATAATGATGTATTGAAAATAACAAATACTCCACCATTTACAGTAGCATTAACGTCTGCAAATATTGTTAACTTATATTTAAATTCAACAGCATATAATTTAATGTATAATAATTTACTTAATGGATTAAATTCTACATTTCAAGCTGGATTTTTTAACGTGAATGATTTTAATACTGATATAGCAAATGCAACGTACAACATGTATTTTCAAAGTGGATTTGGAACGTTAGTTTTTAACGGTTTAACATATGAAACATACAACGAATTCTTAACTAGAACTAGTAGTCAAGATGTTTCTTATTCAGTGAATACAAGTCAAACTACGTTGTCTGATTCTACATTAGGATATATTTCAACAGTCAATATAGTTCCTGAACCAAATACATTTAACTTACTTTTGATTGGAGCAGTTGCTTTAATTGCATCTAGAGGATTAAGAAGAAATGGATAATAGATTGAAAACCTTATTAAAAGAAAATTATTATATTCCCACTTCTGAGCAAACAGAAAAGTTTATACATAACTTTCATCAATATAGAGCTAAAAAGAAAGCAGAAGAAAAAACATATTATTCTTTAGCGCTAGTATTATTATTGATTGTTACATTGTTAGGGTCAATAGCTATTAAAGAGACAACAAATAGATTAGATATTGAAACTGCTGCGGGAGAAGTCCAAAAATGAAAAAAATATTACTAATTATATTAGCGGCAATAGCTTTAACCACTTATTGTCATACAGAAAATCAAATTAAAATATCTTTAAAAAGAAATAACAAAGGCGAAATTCTTTTAAATATAACAGGTCATTCTAATCCAATCATAATTGAAATGAACAATAAAACTACAACATTTGATATAAATGATAAAGAAATAAATCTTGATGCAGTTTTAGACGCAGAAATAGAACCAGTAGACACAGCAAGCGGTACAGAGCAGTCTAATATAGATAATCAAATTCCTCCAGTTATGAGTAATTTTAATCCTCCATTAGCTACCCCATATTAGTGTAAGACTTATGTTATGTTTAGTAAAATATTAAATTGGTGGAATGATTTAGCTTATTATAATAAGTTTTTTTTTATAGTCTTTACGCCAGCAATGCTTTTTACTCTTTGGGGCATGAGCGATCTTTATATTAATTATTTTGATCTATTAACAAAAGAAGATCATATGCAATTCTTTTTAAGGATATTCTTTCCTATTAGTTTAGCTACATTAATAACAGTCTTAGAACGAAGGAAAAGAAATAAATTGATAAAAGACATTAAAGATTACTTAGATAAGTAAAGTGTAATATATTTTGCATGATAATAAAAGGCACAAAACAATTAAGATCTTTTAAAAGAGGAATAAATATATATACTCCAAAAAAGAACAATACAATATCAACCAGTCCAGGTTTATACGGAAGAAGATATGTTGGATATTTTGGTAGTTTAACAGATACAAATGATAATGTAAATTGGTTTTCTACTGCAATAAAACAAGGACAAACAAATCAATTAACTCAAATAAATAATTTTACTAGTAACGCAGATCTTTATAGTTGGGAATGGATTGGATATTTTACGCCATCAACAAGCGAGACTTATACTTTTTATACAACCTCAGATGATGCAAGTTATTTATGGATCGGTGATATAGCTAAAAATGGATATACTACCGCAAATGCCACAGTAAATAATGGAGGATTACATGCCCCAGGAGAAACTTCTGGTTCAATTTCATTAATTGCAAATAGAAAATATCCTATTAGAATTCAATTTGGTGAAAATGGCGGAGGAGATATTATTACTGTAAGTTTTAGTACTCCTACTATATCAAAGACAACTAACGGAGCTAATTATTATTCTTATAATATAACTACTAATGGATTTTAGTTTATTTAATTCTAGCTTCTAAATAAAATATATAAACAAAAACAGCAACACAAATTAATACTGAAGAAATAGTCATTTAAAACTATTACACTTAGCGCCAAGGATTGAACTTGACGCTAAGATTTTTATTAGTCTATTTTGATTTTATTTTGTAGTTTTTTATTTTCTTTACCAAAAGCGATAGTAAGCAAACCATCTTCATGTTTTGCTTTTACTTCTGAAAGATCTACTTTTCTTGGCAAGTAAAAAGATTTTTCATATTTTACTTTACCATCTTTTCTTGTAGCATTTATTGTTAGATATTCTTGATTTGTAGTAATATCAATATTTTCTTTTTTAAATCCTGCTAGAGGAATTTCAAGAGAATACTGATCATTTTCTAATACAAAGTCAGAATATCCCTTATCATAGTTAAATATAGAATCATTAAATATATTTTCAAATATATCTAATGGTCTATGTCCATTTCTTAATGTTAATAGCATATTTTTATGCCTCCTTTGCATTGTTTATATGCAAGATGCATGCCAACTTTATACAGAGAGAAAAATATCAAATAGAGACAAAATGACATAATATTATAATTTATGGGCATGACAAAATGGCACGGTTCTACTTATAAATATTCTAAGTGTATATACTTATATGCCAATACCACAACCTAAAAAAGGCGAAAAACAAAACGATTATATGGGTCGTTGCATGCATAAAATAGGAAAAGAAGATCGCCCACAAGATCAAAAAGTAGCAATTTGTTTAAATACTTTTCGTAATCCAAAAAAGAAATCAAAAGCTAATGAAGTAGAAGTAGATTTTTCAGATGATATTAAAAATATGAATAAAAAAGAAGAAGCCAAAGAGACCCCAAAAATCGAAGCAAGTGCTCCTACGGCAGAAACAAAAGCTGAAGTTAATGACAAAGGCGAAATGATTCAGACTATGATGCTTCAAATGCAAAATCAATATAAAATTTTTCATTGGCAAACTACATCATTTTCTCAACATAAAAGCTTTGATGAAATTGTAAGCAGCCTGATATCAAATATCGATGAGTTTATTGAAACTTATATGGGTAAATATGGCAGAGTCATAGCTTCAAATACTTTTAATCTTACCCTTGGAAATTATAAAGATTCAGATTTTAATGCAGTAACAGATGCATATATTAATTTTCTTATTGGCTTAGGAACTCAATTAGATAGCACTAAAGATACTGATCTTTTAAATATTAGAGATGAGATTCTTGGAAGCTTAAATCAATTAAAATATCTTTTAACACTAGCATAAAAAGTATGAATAAAAAAGTCAAATATATTGAATTAGATATAACAGAAACAGAAGCGTATCAAAAAACATACAAAGGCAAAAAAAGAAGTGAATTAAAAGATAGTGATTTTCTTTTCCCAGAAGATAGAAGTTTTCCTATAACGACAACTCAAGATGTTAGAGATGCAATTAATAATTTTGGTAGAATGAAAAAAAGTATGAGTTATGATCAATTTATACGTAAATTATGGCAAAAAGCAAAATCCAAAGGTTTAGAGTCGGGCGTACCAGACAGTACAAAAGAAAAATATAATTTAAAATAATTTAAAATTAGATTAAACCCAACATTTAATATATAATAATATTAAATGAAAAGATATTGTACCGATTGCGGGTCTCCAACAGAATATAGCGTAAAAAAACCAGTATTTTGTTCAAATTGTGGTAACTCATTTGAAAAATCTGCTCAACCGATTGTTCAAAAAGTTCTAATGCAAAAACCAACAGTAGCAAATAAAATTAAGACAATTGAACCTCAAGTAGAAATTGAAGATGATTATGATGATAATGAAGACGTAAGTAGTGTTCCTGAAATATCTAATATTCAAATTGAAACCCAAAATGATCAACCAAAACGAGGCGTTAAATTAAAAGATTTAATGGGAACAAATACAAATGTTTCTAAAAAAGAAAAAATAAAATCAAAAGGTAAAAAAACTTCAAGAAAACAAATATTAGAAGATTTTGCAAAAGAGGCAGGTTCTTTAAGAAAAAATAAGAGATAATTAATGAAGTCTTCGAAATTCAGTTTCGAAAGTAAAATTTCGGAGATTAATCAAGAAATTAATAAACGCCGTCATAAATGGAGTTTGACCACGCTAGCTTGGATGGATTTTAATGACGTAGCGCAAATATTAAGAATACATATTTATAAAAAATGGAGTATGTATGATCAAAAACAACCTCTAGCACCATGGATAAATAGGATTGTTAGTAATCAAATAAAAAATCTTATACGTAATAATTATGGAAATTATTCAAGACCATGTTTAAAATGCGCGGCAGCAGAAAGTGAAGATGGATGTAATATTTATGGATCACAATGTAATAAATGTCCATTATACGCAAAATGGGAAAAAAGCAAAAAATCGGCGCATGACATTAAACTTCCCGTGACTTTAGAGAACCATACCCAAGAAGTTCATAACATTATTGAAGACGAAATAGATATAGAAAAAGCCGCGCAAAATATTCATATAAAAATGAAACAAGTTTTAAAACCTATAGAATGGAAATTCTATGATTTGTATTATGTAAAACATAAAAGCGAAGAAGAATCAGCAAAATTAATGGGTTATAAAACAAATGAAAAAAATCGTAAAATAGGATATAAACAAGTTAAGAATCTTAAAAAAGCTATTATGATTAAAGTAAAAAAACATTTATACAATGGAGATATTGATATAAATTAATATGAGCGAGAATTTACCAGAATTAACTCAAGAACAACAATTAAAATTGTTAGAAGAATGGAATAATCGTCCAGACAATCCTCCTTCACTTGTTGAACTCGTAAAATTAGCTTTTAATAGAGAGGATTTAGATGGAAGAAGCAAAGAAGGAAAAGCTGTAAAAAATTTTCTTGCATCAAGACAAATTAAACCTAGAAAAAGTCACGAATATCAAGCTAAGGGGCTTTTAAATCTAACAGATGAGCAAAAAGAATATATAAGCAATAATTGTTCAACTATGACGGGATTAGAAATTGCAAAAATATTATTCAAAAACGATTCTTTAACAAATTTATCACAAGAAACAAGAAGTATTTTAGAATATATGAAAACGGTTCCATCTAATATTAAATATTTAGATACCATAAATCAAAATGCTTCAACTGAAGAATATCGAGCGCCAAGAAGTGAAGAAAGAATGATAGCAAAAATTAATAAATATATTCTAGATGGAATAGATAAAGAAAAAATTAGCCCAAAGCAAAAAAAAGAAATTAATTCATTAATTGGATATATGAATACTTTTAGATTTGGACATCAAATAAATTTATATGATGATGAAAAAGATAGAGATCTTTTTGAAAGCAGTTTCGTAAGGTATACCCATGATAAAAGCGACTTAACTCAAGAAGAAGTTGACCAATATATTGTGCTTTCGACAGAAGTAGTGATATCTTCTAATATTCAACAGACAATTAATGTTTTACAAAACCAAATTGATATGGCAATTCAAGAAGACGGTAAAATTCCAATGGCATTAGTTGAAGCAAGTAATACAGCAAGAAAAGAATATAATGACTGCGTAAATCGTCAACAAAAACTTCTTAATGACCTTAAAGTTAAAAGAAGCGAAAGGTTAAGTAAGCAAGTAAAAGAAAACGCAAGTATATTAAATTTAGTTGAAATGTGGAAACAAGAAGAGTCCAGACAAAAATTAATCAAAATGGCTGAACTTAGAAAATCAGTTATTAAAAAAGAAATTGAAAGACTTGGTACGATGGACGAATTAAAATCTAAAATTTTAGGAATATCAGAAGAAGATATTTTAAATGGATGAGCATAATATGCAAAATTGATGGTAAGGAGTTTAAAGATGAAAAAAGTCTTCATTTCGCTCTTAAGGGTTATGGTTTAAATAAAGTAAAATATTATCAAACTTATTATGAACGTAGAGATCTTCTTACAGATGAATTAATTAATTTTAAAACAAAAGAACAATATTTTAATAGTGATTTTAATGATAAAAATAATATGAAAAAATGGTTAAAAGAACAACCATTAGAAAAAGCTCAAAAATATTGCAAAGAACTTTTAATTAAAAGAAAAGAGAATAAAAAATTAATCTATAGTCCTACTCAAGTAGAACTTAGAACAATTATGGCGCCATCAATTATATTTTATAATAAAATATTTAAAGATTATTATGATATATGTTCTTCTATAGGATTAGAAAATAAATTTATTCACCCAAATTTTATTAATGATAATTTTAACAATAAATTAACTCAAAAAGATACAATTTTTGTAGATACCCGCGAGCAGATTTGGTTGAAATTTAATATTCCATTTGAGATTAAAACTCTATCTTTTGGAGACTACACATGCTCTAACGATAATTGCGGATGTTTTATAGAAAGAAAAAGTTTAAGTGATTTTATTAGTACTTTGAGTGTTAAAAATTATGATCGTTTTAAAAATGAGATTGAAAAAGCTATTAAAAATAATTCTTACATTATAGTTATGGTAGAAGAAACTTTAACAAACGCTTTAAGTTTTCCATATCTTCCACATATTAGCAAAAAAATTAAAGCTACTCCAGAATATATATTTCATAATGTTCGCGAGCTTTTGCAAAATTATAATAATTTGCAATTTCTTTTTGTTGACGGAAGGAAAGAGATGACCAGAATCATTGAGACAGTTTTTGCAAGTAAATGTTTCTATAAAAAAATTGATCTTCAATTAGCTTATGATATGAAAATTTTATGATCTATTGCCCTGATAAATATAAAAAAGATCGTTCAGATATAAATTTAGAATTATCTGAATTAAAAGGAATACTTAATGATAAAGAAGCGAAAATTACATTAGCCAAATTTTTAAGAGCTAATTTAGGATTTACTACGGAATTAATAAGCGGCATTAAATTAGCTCCATACCAAGAAATACATCTAAAAGGATTACTGAACAGAAATTTTAGTTTGTGCGTTTTTGGTCGTGGATGCGGTAAGTCTTTTATGGCTGCAGTTTTTTGTTTTTTGCAATGCATATTTGAGCCGAACACAAAAATCCTTATTGCTGGGCCTACTTTTAGAACGGCAAGATTTATTTTTAATAATCTAGAAAAAATTGTTGATAGCAAGGGTGGTGAGTTATTAAAACAAGCTTTTGGCGCTAAAAGCAAAAGAAATGATCAATACGAATGGCAAATTAATGGCGGAAGTATCGTAGCAATTCCATTAAGTGGAGAAAAAATTCGAGGTTTTCGAGCAAATGTACTTGTTCTTGACGAATTTCTTTTGTTATCAGAAGATATTGTAAAAACAGTTCTTATGCCATTTTTAGTAGCGCCTCAAAATATGAAAGAGCGCATGGAAATAAGAGAAATAGAGGATAATTTAATTAAAGAAGGTTTATTGAAAGAAGAAGATAAAATAGTTTTTCCTAATAATAGTAAGATGATAGCTCTTTCTTCGGCAAGTTATACATTTGAAAATCTTTATAAAACATACAATGAATGGACGGAAAAAATACTTTCTAAAGAAGAAAGTGAGGCTACATATTTTGTCTCTCAAATGAGTTACGAAGCCCTTCCAGAAGAAATGATAGATAAAACAATTATTGAAGAAGCTCAGGCTGGTGGATCAAGTCATAGTAGTTTTCTTAGAGAATATTGCGCAAGATTTATTGATGGTAGTGATAGTTATTTTAGTGCTAAAAAAATGGAAGATTGCACCATACCTAATGGCCAATTACCACATACTTTAATGAAAGGTCTTTCTAATAAAAAATATATTCTTGGAATTGATCCTAACATGAGCGATAGTCCTAATGCTGATTATTTTGCAATGGCAGTGATAGAACTAGATGATGAAACAAAAACTGGTACATTAGTTCATACATATGCTGGTTTAGGTAATTTAAAAAATCATGTTCAATATTTATATTATATAATGACTAATTTTAATATTGTATTTATGATACTTGATAATGCTGGAGCAGATGTGTTTTTATCGGCATGTAATGAATCTGAATTATTTAAGAATAATAATTTTAAAATAAATTCTTTTGAATTTAATTCTGATTTAGAAGGATTAGATTATGATCAAGAAATAAAACGAGCAAGAAATTCTTATAATTTGGAAGCAAAGAAAATAGCTTTTAACCAAGTATTTACAAGCGCATTTATAAGAAAATCTAATGAATACTTACAAGCATCTATAGATTATAAAAAAATATGGTTTGCAAGTAAAACATGTTCAACTGATAGTTTTTTTGAAAATCAGTTTAATCAAAATATTCCAATAGATTTAATGAAAACAGAAGAAAAGAAAGATTGGTCTACTTTAGATTTTATAGAAAATCAAGATGATTTTATCTATCAGACGAAAAAACAATGCACTCTTATAGAACATTCTTCAACTGCAAGAGGGACGCAATCCTTTGACTTGCCTCAACATTTAAAAAGAAGTTCTTCTGCAAATAAAGCTAGAAAAGATAATTATTCAGCATTTTTATTAGCAAATTGGGGGTTAAAGTGTTATAATGATATAATAAATGTACCAAAAGAGGAGATATCTAACACTTTTACGCCGATAATGATAAAATAAGTGTAATATTTACATTAAATGAGTAAAAAATCTAAAAAAATTGAAGAAATTAAAGCGTCAATAACTATTCCTTCTCAACAAGCGCTAGAGACAACTCCATTAATGGTTTATGGAAGCGAAACAGACAGTTCTTCTAAAAGAAGAAAAATAGCAGAAATTAAAGCGTCTACTTCATACAGAAGAAATGCTTCATCAAGCATAGAAAAGACGAATAGATTTACAAATATTGACACAGGTTTAATACCATTTAGATACTCTACTTATATTAAAAATTTATCTACACTAGACGTAAGAGATGCAATTATTTTATGTCAAAAAGCATATTATAATGTTGCTATTTTTAGAAATACGATTGATTTAATGACCGAATTTTCTAGTAGCCCAATATATCTAACTGGCGGAAGTCAAAAATCTAGAGAATTTTTTGAAGCATATTTTAAAAAGATAAATTTGGCAAGTTTTCAAGATCAATTCTTTCGTGAATATTATAGAAGCGGAAATGTATTTGTTTACAGGTTTGACACAAGTTTAAGTTCTGAACAATTATTAAAAATTACGCAAACATTTGGTTCAAAATTAAAATCTATTGCAGAAAATGGAAGCGTAACAGTTCCAGCGAGATATACTTTAATTAATCCAGCAGATGTTTATATTGGTGGAACAGTGAATTATACATTTAATATGTATTATAAACTTTTAAGTAGTTACGAATTAGAAAGATTACGCGATCCAAAAACAGATGAAGATCGTGAAGTATATAATAATTTACCAGATGATGTAAGAAAACAAGTAGATAATAAAAGTATTTCTTATATTTTAATGCCATTAGATAAAACTAAAATGGCTGCGGTTTTTTATAAAAAACAAGATTACGAGCCACTCTCAATCCCGATGGGCTTTCCTGTTCTTGATGATATTAATTGGAAACTTGAAATGAAAAAGATGGATATGGCAGTTACTAGAACTATGCAGCAAGCAGTTCTTCTTGTAACGATGGGTACAGATCCAGATAAAGGTGGCGTGAATCAAAAAAATCTTCAAGCAATGCAACAATTATTTGAAAATCAAAGTGTTGGTAGAGTTCTTATTGCAGATTATACAACTAAAGCGCAATTTGTTATTCCAGATATTGGAAATCTTATTGGACCACAAAAATATGAAGTCGTAGATAGAGATATACAAATTGGCTTAAATAATATTCTTATTGGGAGTGAAAAATTTGCAAATCAAAGTATTAAAGTCCAAGTTTTTGTCGAAAGATTAAAGCAGGCTAGAGAAGTTTTCTTAAATGAATTTTTAATTCCAGAAATTCGTAGAATGAGTAAAGATCTTGGATTTAAAAATTTCCCTGTTCCATCTTTTGAAGAAATAAGTCTTAAAGATGATGTTCAATATTCTAGAATATTTAATAGACTTATTGAACTTGGAATATTAACTCCAGAAGAAGGATTACAAGCTATTGAAAAAGGAAGACTTCCTACTACAGAAGAATCTATTCAATCACAACAAAAATTTAGAGATCTTAAAGATCAAGGACTATATCAACCAATTATTGGAGGCGCAGCTGGAGGAATGGCTGGAAGACCAGCTGGCTCAACTGGTATAAAACAATCCACTAAAAATGTTAAACCAATTGGAACTAATGCTAATTTTTCAGTAACAAAAATTAAAGATAATATTTTAGCAAGCCAAAACCTTGAAGAAGAAGTAAAATCTGCAATTAGAAAGAAATTTAATGTTAAAAAATTAAGTAATCAACAAAAAGAAGATGCAGAAAAATTATCTGAAATTATTATAGCTAATGAAAGTCCAGAAAATTGGATATCAAAAATTGATCAATATTTAGATAAGCCATTTGATCAAAATCAAGAACAAATTAATAATATACAAGAAATTTCTGCAGAACATCAAGTTACAAACTATTTAGCAAGTTTATTATATCATAGTAAAACTTAATATATAAAGTGTAACTATTTGTATGCGTACATTTAATGGATTACAAATATTTACACAGCAATTAACTAATTCTGGTCAATTAGATCAGAGATATGTACGTATAACAGGAAATACTGAACCCGCTAATATATTTTTAAATAATTTAGATCAAAGTGTTGATTTTTTTAAAGAAACTAATTTTAATGTTACTAAAAATTTAACTGTTTTCAGTTCTGATACTGACGAAGTATATTGTACTGGATATTTGCCAGATATTTCTAATGGAAAAATTTTTACTATTAAAAATAATTCAAATTCTTGGAATCCATTAACAATTTATACTTTTTCTCCAGAGCAAAGATTTGAAAACTCTAATGATGATTATTTATATATATACAAAAAAAATGGAGTAACACTTGCTGGAATAAAAAATAATAATTATACAGGATGGATTGGCCTAGGCTTTTCGCAAGGGATAACATAATATGGCAACATTAAATACAATATACTCAATAGCCCCAAATAAAGGTCTTTTTATAGAACCAACCACAAATCAATTTATTGTTTCTGGATATCAAATGGTATTAGATCCAAGTTTAAACGCGAATATTTCTATAAGCAGTATTCCAAGCAATCCTAATGCAGCTGGATTAAAAGGAAGTATTGCTTTTGATAAAAATTATATTTACTATTGCAATCAAAATAATCAATGGTCAAGAGGGCGCTTAACTTCTGAATGGGCCAATATATCAAGTATTTCACCACTTGGAATAACAAATCCAAATTATTATTGGTATTTAACAATAAATAATTTGGCAATATTAGGCGGAAGAGATTTATATGCACCTTCATCTATTTCTTATAATGCTAATGGCGCTTTTACTTCGGGAACATTTGGAAATGGATTAATTGATCCAAATGCATTTGTCAGACCAGGATATACAAAAGCAATGCTATTTTATGGATTACCAGAAGGAATAAAACCAGATAAATTTTCTATTAGCTTTGAAACAAAAAGAGTTAATTCTGATGGATTTTTATTAGGTTCAAAATATGGAGAGTTAGGCTTTCATTTTGAATTTAGTGGAAATTATCTAAATTTTAAAATGCCTAAAGGAAATGTTAATGGAGACTTCTTAAATGATTGGTATAGCATAAAATCAGTTGATCAATTTAATAATTCTTCACATTATCAAGTAGTTGGAACTTTTGATAATACTACGATGAGATATTATATTAATGGAGCTTTCCAGGGATCTTTAAATATTGGTACACAAACAATTTCTCAATTTAACGCAGGTTATTTATTTGGAGCGACCAGTGCCGCAGCAGGTTTAGCAATAGGGGGAACATCTTTATCAAATGTAAGTGGAAATCCAAATGGTTTTATCGCAGAAAATAATAAAGTCATAGTTAGAAATGTTGGCCTTTGGAATGGTGCAGCTCTTTCTCAAACAGAAATATCCGCCCTTTATAATGGAGGATCTTTTAGAAAATATCCATTTGTATAATTTATGATAACAAATAATGAAAGTGTATACGCGGTTTATAATGCAGACGGAAGTTTTGCATATTTTATAGAAAATAATTCTAATACGATTTCAAAAGCATATAATTCACAAACTATAGTAGGCGGATTTAATAATACAATTAGTGGAAATTATTCTAATGTATTAGGAGGAAGTAATAATAAAGTTGTATCAAGTTACGCTAGCATAGTTGCGGGAAGTAATGTAACAATACCTAAATCTGCATACAATAGACAAAGCGAAATTACTGATACATTCGATGGAGCTGTAGTTTTAGGCGACGGAGGAGTAAGAAAAAAACAAGCAGATGAAGCCCTTGCATTAACATTAGATTTTGACAATGGAATATATATAAAAAACGCAGGTTCAGAATTTTCTGGACCTTATGCTCAAGGTGGTGTTTTTGGTAAAATAACTCCTGGATCCGAATTTAAAATAGGATCATACATGGCAGGTTTTCAACATGACAATACACTTTCAGCAACAAATTATTATCCAGCCACACAAACATCAATTACATTAGAAACAAACAATTGGCTTAAACAAGCAGGATATCCAAAAGATAGAGTAAGTTCTGTTTCATATATATCATTAGGAGCAAATGGCATAAAATTAGCTGGAGTAAATGCATCTGTTCAAAATGAGAATTTTAATCAATCAGGTATATATAGTACAGCCTCTATAGAGTTAAATCAAGATATATCATTACAAACCGCAAAAGATGGAAATAACATTAATTTAAGCGCAGATGGAGATATTAATTTAAGTCCAGGCGGAAATATTAATTTAAATTCACAATTTGGTGATGCTGTGGCAAATACAGCGACAATTAGTTTAAATGCAAATAAAATCTTTTTAAATGCAAAAAATATACCAACTAATTCAAATTCAATTGGAGAATCAGGTCAAATAGCTTTTGATTCTAATTATTTATATTATCATAATGGTATAAAATGGCGAAGAACTGCTCTTTCTGAGTGGTAATTTATATTTAATATTTTTTAATAAATTTGTGTAATATCATTATATGCGTACATTTAATGGATTACAGATATTTACTCCACAGCTAACTAATTCTGGCCAACTAGACCTTAGATATGTTACATTACATTCAAATCAAACAATTTCTGGAATAAAAACATTAAATAATATAATACTTAATCCACACTACACTCCATCTGCCCCTAATTCTCCAGGTTTTAGTGGGCAAATTGCTTTTAACAATAGCTGGATTTTTGTTTGTGTTAGCGGAAATGGAATTCAAGGAGATTGGAGAGCAACGCCACTTGGAACAAATTGGAGTTTAGAATAATATGGCAGTAAGATACGAAAGAGTATTAACTTTACAAAAAGTACCTCAAGGTGGATTTTCTTATATAAATTCTAGCCAAGGAATAAGTTTAAATAGTGGTCAACAATTTTTTATCGATAGTGTATATACTGGATTTTTTCCACCAGTTTCCCGTCTATCTACCGATCCAAATAAATATAGAAAACAAAAATGGTTAAGCGCAGGGCTAGAAGGTAATTCTTTTAGAAGATATATAAATGAAAATCAAAAATTACAAGGTATTCCATCTGGATTAGAACCAGGAAATTTTGTTTATTTTACAATTGAACCAAAAAGTAGTTTATTAGAGCAAGGAGCAGGATCAACTGCATCTAATTTAAGATATATTTCTACATTAAAAGCAAAACCATATATGGTTGTAGAAAATGATGCAAATAGAGATAATAGTTATGAAAAAACTCCTTCAAGTTTATTTACGGGAGTATCTGGAAATAATAATTTCGTAAAATTTCATCCTCAAAGCGCTTATAAAAATTTAGCATTGCAATCTCTTAGATTTCATCCAATTATTGGCCATGGATATGCGAGATATGATTTATATAGTGGCAGACAGTTATCTATTCAACCTAAAAATCACCATCTTGAAACTTTTATTGAAGTCTCTATCAAAAGTGGGCAGCGTATAAATTATGGAAATTCTTCTAGAATTTTATATACTCAAGATAGATTTAAATCAATTGCTAGCGGTAGAGCCTTATATGTAGAAGGCGCAACCGAATTTCAAGCAAATGGAATATATGTAGCAAATAATCAAGCGCCTGCTCCAAGTTATTATATAAATGAAAATAATTATAGAATATATAATAGTGGCGCAACAAATGTATGGGTATTATCTCAGCCAAAGAATGAAGGAATAAGTTATACTATAGCTCCAGATTTAATTAATTTTAATACTTTATATAGAACATCTGGAATAACTTCAAGTCCACATATATTTAGAAGATATGGCGATATTAGAACTGCTGTAGAGAATCCTACCGCGGGATGGTATAGTTTGACAGATACTTCTAAAAATATATATGTATCAAGAATGGTTAGTTCTTATTACTCCACAATAAATGGTTTATATATATTAAGTAATGCAGGAAGATGGGGAACTTTTGATTATCTCGATAGATCAGTAACTGGAGCTTATTTAAGCCCAAGAATTGGAACTTTCGATTTGCCTTACGCAAAGATTAATAAATATTCTAAATATATTACAGATGCAAAAGCTTTTTCTTACGATTCAAGCGCAATCCGCATACCTAATAATCTTAGATATTTTACTCCAAATTTTATATTTGATAATCAAGATTTAATTTATGCTCCATTTACCACAAATAGCCTTGATCTTCCAAATGAAATCATAACTAAAGAAAGAATTAATTTTAAAAGACCAACTTCTTCAAATTTACATCAAGCAAAGAAAGTGAATGTAAAATTTATATTTAATAGAGATGATAGATCTCAACAACAACAAAGAATAATTAAAAATATCTGGCCAGTTCAAGAAAAAGTATACGACGGTTATACTAGAACAGTTGAATGTTATGATGAAAAAGATTCAGATACATATAGCTCTAGGCCATTCTATATAATTTCTGGAAAAGATTACGCTTTTGAACAAAACGAATTATTTGTTTATAATACTAGACCTGATTTTAACAATCCAGACAAACAAAATGTAGTTAAATGGTAAATAAAATGAATTTATATAGCTCTTATAACGTGATCACTTCTGTGGGTGCGCCTAGCACCTGGAGAGGGAGTCAAGTGAATATAAATAACTCGGTGCAAATCGAAGGATTAAATTCCAGTGATTACCCTGGCAGCACCTGGCAAGGTGTTAATGGGGGGTCACGTTATCAGAGGTAATATAAATGAAAAGAATTGAAACAAAATATTTAAATATAGATGGTAAACTTATAAAAGTTGAAAAAAATAGTTTATATTTTGATAATAAAAAAATTGGGATTTTGTTTACTTCCGTTCCCCTAAACTCGAATTCGAGTGGTTCTGCCGGAGATATAGCTTACGATAGTAATTATTTTTATATTTGTATTCAAGATAATAAATGGGTTAGAACAGCTTTAGCTCAATGGTAAAAAATAAAAGTGTAATCCTGTATAAGGATTAAGGTAAATGGCTAGAAATAGAATAATCTATAATGTAGAGGGGTTATTTGTTAGCCCATATTCTAATGAACAAAATCCTTATTCTGATTATTATCTTAACGGATATAGAATACTTAAAAAATTAGAAAAAATACAAAATTTTAATTATTCTATTCAAAAAAATGATTTAAATGCTCAAGGATTTGGTCAAAAACAAAATATCTTTCTTGGTCAAGGTTTAGCGCCAGAAGTATCTTTTAATTTTTCATATATTCCGGATGGAGTAACAAATGAAAATAGATTAAATTTTGATATTGGAAATTTTTATAATCCATCAACTTTTCCAATGTTTTCTGGTTTATGCACAAATAGTAATCTACTAAATAATAGAGATTTTTATCTTATTATAAATAAAAATGATGAAGATCTTTTTAAAAATTATCCATTAACAGATTATTTTGTAAATCCTACTGGACTAGTTGATATCGTTGATCCTGATTCAAAAGATTATGGAATTTTACATTTTCAAAACGCTTATTTAAATGAATATTCTTTTAATCTTCGGGTAGGCAATGTGCCAGAAGTTAATCAAAGCTATACTGCAGATAATATTATGTATTATTTAAGTGGTTCAAATATTTCATATTCAATATTAAATTTAAAATCTGGTTTTATAGAAAATCAATTAGAAAAAATTTTAGTTCCTAAAAGTTTAAATTATAATGATCAAAATATAAGTGGTCAAAACGTTCTTCTTCCAGGAGATGCAACTGTGACTTTTTATACAAATAATAATGGAATTCCATTTTATACAGAAACAATTCAAGGTATTAATTTTTCTTTGAATTTTAATAGAAAAGCATATCGTTCAGTTAATTATAAATTACCATTATTAAGAAAAATAGAATTTCCAATTAATGGAACATTAAACACGAGTTTTATTGTAGAAGAGAATTTTAGTGGTTCATTTTTTGAAACTCTTAATTCAAATGATGACTATAACATTGTAGTTGATTTTAATAAATGCAAAAATCCTAATAACGTTTATCCAACTAAATTTATTTTTAGTGGATGTAAATTTAATAATATAAACTATGATTCTTCAATCGGCAGCAATAAAACTGTAAGTTTAAGTTTTAATTTTGATCTTGATCCAGATTTTGGGACAAGAGGAATTTTTGCTGGTGGAAATGTATTATATACAAATGTACCTTTTGGATTAAAAGGCATTGAAAATAATGTAGAATACGATTTACTAGGAACAGAAACGTCAATAGAATATAATTTAATTTATAATAGTGGCGCAGTTCCATTATAATAATAAGTGTAATAAATTTTATGCCATTTAGAAATGTAAAAGATTTTGGATCAATTAGTAATTTAAATCTAAATACAGATTCAATTTTGAGTATTCAAAATAATGAATTAAAAAGATTAAATGCTAATAATGCATCTTTAAATATTTCAAATGTAAATGCAAATAATTTAGTATATAATACTGGAATTCAAAATATATCTGGAGCAAAAACTTTTTTAGATTCTGGAGTTTTTTCTCTTTCTGGAGCATCACCTTTATCATTATCAAATAATCCCCTATCAATAGTTGGTAGTGGAAATACTTATATACAAGTTAATATTCAAAATAGAGCAACAGGAACTACTGCTACAGCAGATTTAGTTCTGACCGCAAATAATGGCACAGACGCAGCAAATTATATTAATCTTGGAATAAATAACTCTGGATACAATGATCCAACATTTAGCAATGGTTCAGCCTATGATGGTTATTTATTTATTAATGGTGGAAATTTAGATATTGGAACTCAAACACCTAATACAAATATAGAATTTCATGCAGGAGGAACAACGGCAAGCAAAGTTATAGCAAGAATAAATGAATCTGGATTTAATATAGTAAGTGGAAATTTGTTTATTCCTAGCGGTTCAATAATATCTGGTTTAAATCAGTATTCTATTTGGCCCCAAGATACTAGCACGGCTAGTACAAGTGCAATTAACGCTTTTACTTTTTATCTAGAAGCAGGTAGACTATATAGATGTGAAAACTTTTTTAGATTTTCGGTTGGAGGAGCAAATTCTTTTTCAGATGTAAGTAAAAACCCAACAAACTCTGTTTGGGCGGACGGATATAGATATTCATTTAATAATACCGCAGGATCTATACCTAGTCCTTATTCTGCGGCTATTAATGGAATGCTTGTAGCTGGAATTGATCAAGGTGCTGGCGGCTTCTGGGGAGTTTTAAGTGGGCTAAATACTCATACTCGAAAAGCTCTATTAAGACCTCTTCAAAATGCTTCTATAACTTTTACATATGGAAGTCATAATGGTTCAAGTACCACATTTAATTCTGGCAGTTATGTATTAATAGAAAAAATTGCATAATTTATATTAGAAAAAACTAATTTTTAATTTTATAATATAGTGTAATATATTATGAAAACTATGCTATCTAAAATTTTTGGACCTAATTGGAGATCTAGTTCGTCTGGAATAGCCACAGTTGTAGCAGTTTGTACTGCGATAGCAATTCACTCTGATCCTTCATTAGTAGCATTTCTTCCAGATCAAGCAGAAATTTATATTACAGGAATTTCAAAATTAGTTGCAGTTGTATCTGGTATTATTTTCGCATTAACAGTAAAAGATGCATCAGTTACTGGTGGAACAGTAGCTCAAACAAATGAAGCAAAAGATAGAACAAATGGAGAAAACATATGAATAAATTAAATTTAATTGCAGTTACTCTTATGAGCTTAATTATGGTAGGATGTGGAACAATTGATAATAGAAAAGATCAACCCGTTGGCGGAACAACAGCAGTTGAAAATGCTCTTCCTTATATTAAACCAGCAGTAATTCTTGCTTGTACAGTAGTTCTTGAGCAAGCTCTTTCACCCGAAGATAGAATAGAAAAAGCTAAAATGATTAATCACGTATCAACAGTAGTCGAAGCTCTTACAGTTGGTCAAACTCCAACTCCAGATCAATTACAAAAAGCTCTTACAGATTATCTTCCAGCAGAAAAAACTCATTGGGCAAAATATATTACTGCAGTAAAAGATATCTATGCCGCACAATTCGTTAAATTAAATGGAGACGCTGCTCTTGCTGTTAAAGTTCTTAATGCTATCGCAGGTGGATGCAAAGACGCTACAGAAGAATACGTAGACTAAATGCCAACAGGAATTGTACAAGCTTTTCTTAGTGCAGTTTCTGGAATATTTTCAGCAATTAATAATCTTTTTGGCGCAAAAAATACCAAAGAAATGAAAGAGCGCGATCAAGCTCGTAAAGAAGTAGAGTATCAAAGTGAAATAGAAAATGCTGTTAAGGAAAAAGATCTTGAAAAAATTCGCAAACATACTAGTTCTTAATTTTCTTTTGATTGGTTGCGCTACTGTTACGCCAAATAAAATAGAAGATGATAAATCATCTTATGACGCAACAACTCCTAAACAATATGAAAAAGATAATGGCGGATTAATTTCTTTTATTGGCGATGACGCTCTAATTACTTCTCAAGCAAGAGAACGCTATAATAATTTAATTGAAATGTACAGAATTAAATTTAAAAAAGAAAAAGCTATAGAACTTAATAAGGATTCTGGAATAAAACCTTATAAAGATAATTTTGGAAATGAACTGTATCTTATCGACAGCGAACACCTTGTCTATTTTGGCGTTTTAAATAGTTGGTTAAAAGAAAAAGTTTCACAAGATAATATCATAGATAAAGCGATAGACAAAATAAATAATTAATGATAAAAAAAGATAAAATCTTATTACTTATTAATCCTCTTAGTCCATTAAATAGATATTTCATCGAGCAAGTTATAGAGGATCAAGACTTTATAGTAATAAATCATGAAGGATATAAATATGAAATTGATCAAAAAGAAATCAATTTGTGGTTAACAACAACGAATAATGAAGATGTACGTATTGAAAATTTTAAAAATATTCTAATGTTATCCTTACCTTATAATTTTGATTTATTTTCAAAAAAAATAAAAGAAAATAATATTAAATTTTTTAATGGAAATTTTTTATTTTCAGAAAATGTTAAATTAATTAGGCATAAAATTAATCAACATATTTTCTTTAAAGAAAATAATATTCCGTTTTTAGATATATCAAATGATTTTAATAAAAAAAATATAGATGAATATATTTATAAATTAAACTATGGATCTTTAGGATTTGGAATATGTTTACCAAAAGATTTAGAAAAAAGTAAATATAAAGAAACCATGAATCAAACTAATACTTTTTTAGAAAAATATATTAAAAATAAAAAAGATTATAGAGTAATGGTAATTAATAAAAAATCTCTTGGAGTTGTATATAAAGAAAATAAAGATAATGAGATCGTAAATTATTATAGTGGAGCACATTTTTATAAAATAGATTTTTCTGAATTAGAAATAATATCAGAAAAAATAGCTAATTTGTTAAATCTTGATTTTTGCGCCGTAGATTTTATTGTTGATCAGGATTCAAATAAAATTTACGTTTTAGAAATTAATTTTTTTGCAAAATTCGAAGGATACGAATTAGTCTACGGGAAAGGTTTAATTGTAAATGAAATTAAAAAATTTTTTTATAATTAATACTTTAAAAAAATTGAATTATTTAAATTCAATCCAAAACAAATTGAAATTATTAAATCTATAATTATGCTTAATAAAAAATCTCTTGATCTTATCCTAGAATTTGAAGTTGGCGGAGGAGAAAATTATTATAATAAATTTTTAAAAAATCCAACATGGCCAGGAGAACAGAGCGGAGTAACAATTGGAGTAGGTTATGATCTTGGATATGTAAATAAAGCTGAATTTTCTAATGATTGGAAAGATTTGCCAAAAGAAATTTTTGATAGGCTTTATAAAATTGTTGGGATTAAAGGGTATCAAGCAAAAGAAATCGCTAAAAGATTAAAAGATATAATTATCCCTTGGGATCTTGCGCTTATAGTCTTTATGAATAAAACTGTAAGTAAATTTTATAATCTTACTCGGGAAACTTTTCCAAATTTTGATAAACTTCCGGAAGACGCAAAAGGAGGATTAGTAAGTCTTGTATTTAATCGTGGGGCAGCATTAGAGGGTGATAGACGTCGCGAGATGAAAGCTGTACGGGATATTATGGCTAAAACAGAGAATTTTGATGAAAAAAGTTTAAATCAAATTGGAGCGCAAATAAGAAGCATGAAAAGAATATGGATGGGTGGAAGCATAGAAAAGGGAATGAGTAGAAGAAGAGACGCGGAAGCAAAAATAATTGAAGAATCATTAAAAGTATATAATTAATATATTATACTATCGTTGTGCTAATTTTAATTTAAATAAAATCATTTTATACGTGTATAATATATAAATGAGCAAAGATCCTAATAAATATGGATTTGAAGTGATCAAATCTAAAAAAACATACAAGCCTAAATCTTTAAAAAAGATTCAGAAGGATAATTCTGAAAAAGCATTAGTATGCTCAAAACAAATCATTGCTCTATTAGAAAATAAATTAAAAGAATTTAACAAAAATAATAATAAAAAGCTTTCTCTTTCTGATCTTAAAAAAGCATATAAATCTGGTTTTTATGTTAATGAAAATATTAATTTATCAGCGATTGCGCACGTTAATTTATTTCTTAGAATCTCTGAGGGCAAGGTAAATCTTGCAAATAATTTTAAATTAAATTTTTTCGAAATAATTGGTAACGTAGTAGATATTAGGGGAAGTGTTTCGCCTGAAAATATAGATTATGAAAAAGCGGAAGAAGATATTAAAAAATATAAACTAGAAGATTTTAATTTTAAAAATATTGACGAACTTTATTTAGACGACGAAGAAGATCGAGTCGTATTATACAATCTTTAATATATATGAAAGATAAATTTAAATATCAATCTATTTTTGCAAATCTGCATATTAAACCAGTAGTTAGCGAAGAAAAAGATAAATATCTTTCTCTTGCTTCAATGAGTAATTTGAAAAAATTTTTACCCGATATTGATACAAATAAAAATATAGATTTACTTCCTATAGCATTTGATGCTTGCGTGGTTAATAGAGTCAATAAAAATGGAGATGTTATTAATTCTGTTACAGCAGCAGAAATGGTCGAGAATTTTATTAATAAACCAATTAATATTGAACATGATCGCTCCAGGGTGATTGGCTGTATTTTGACAGCTAATTTTAGTAAATTTGGCACAAACGAATCACTATCAGAAGCAGAAGTTAAAGAAATGAAAGAGCCATTTTATATTACTCTTGGCGGAGTAATGTGGAAGATTATCAATCCTCAACTTGCAAATCTAATAGAAGAAAGCAATGATCCTTCAAGCGAAAATTATATGAAAGTAAGTGCTTCTTGGGAACTTGGATTTAGTGATTACGATTTAGTTTTACTTGATAATAATAATAAAAATATTGAAGATGGTCAATTTATTACTGACGAAAAAGAAAAAGATAAATTAAGTAAAAATCTTAAAGCTTTTGGAGGAACAGGTAAAATTAATAATAACACTTATATTTATCGTCAAGTAATTGGCGATGTTATACCTTTAGGCATAGGTTTAACATCAAATCCTGCAGCAGACGTACAAGGCGTAGCAGTAAAAGACGAGGAAAAAATATCTATTATTGATTTAAAATCCAAAGATGAGGAGTCTGAGTCCTCTGATATTAGTGAAAATAATATTTCACAAAATACAGAAAATACTGTAAATCAAGAAGGAGTTATAAACAGAATAATTATGAAAATAGAAAATATCAATCAAATTACTGACGAGCTATTAAAGCAAGTCACAGCTTCTAGCGTAACAGATTTTATTCAAGAAGAGCTAAAAAAAGCTTCTGAAGTTTTTGTAGCCGAAAAGAATGAAAAAGACGTAGCTATTAAAGCTGCTCAAGAAAAATATGAGACACTTTCCACAGAGAGTGAAAAAGTAAAAGAAGAGTTAGAAAAATTAAAAGCTACTCTCGCTAAACTTGAAGAAGAAAAAGTTGCTAAAGCAAAAGAAGAAGCATTCAATTTAAGAATGGCTGCTTTTGATGAAGAATTTGATCTATCTGATGAAGATCGTCAAGTTCTTGCAACAGATATTAAAGATTTAAATGACGAAGCTTTTGCTGCTTATAAAAATAAGATGGCAGTTTTAATGAAAGAAAAAAATAAAGCTGCTAAAAAAGCGAAAGAAGAAGAAATGAAAAAAGCTAAAGCTTCTGAAGTAGTAGAGGAAGTTAAGGCTTCAACAGCTTCTGAACAATCTGCAACCGAAGTTGTAGATGAAGTTCTAGACAACGTAAAAGTTGAAAAGACTTCAATCCCAAATTCAACAGTAACCGCTGAAGTTTCACTACGCGAAAAGTATAGTAAAGCTTTCGGTTTTGAAGGATTTGATATTAACTAATAAATAAGGAGAAATAATATGGCACATACACTAAGACCATTCAGAGACTACAATGAACATGATGTAGTCAATCTATTTGCCTATGATGGTCAGCAAGACGCTAATGGCGTTATTGCTGTCGCAGGCACAGTAGTTAAAGTCACAGGAAACGGTTTTCAACCAGTAGTATCCTCTAGTGCTCTCGGAGGCACAGGCCTTCTTGGTACAGTACCAGTTGATATGGCTGGTATGGTAGGAGCTGGTTTTGCAAACACAGTTTCTAATCGTTATGCTCTAACAGCAAAAGTCGCTGCAGCCGTCGGCACAGACAGTGCTCCTCTCGGAATCACTCTTTTGAGCGTTCAAGAGCTAGATGAAAATGGTGAAAAACTAGTTTTCAATCCACGCAAAGCCGCCGAAAAAGGCGTAGTTGTTAGTGGTCAAGGAGTTCCAGTTCTAACTAAAGGCATTGTTGTCTATAGTGGATCTGAAATTGATAGCTCTAAAAACGTTGGAGCAGGAGTATATGTTTCTGCTTCTACTCCAGGAGATCTAAGTACAACTGCCGTTGGCAATAAAGTTGGTACTTTACTAAGTAAGCCAGTAAATGGCGTTGCTTTAATCAAACTCAGCTTCTAAGCTAGGAGAATTATATAAAATGAAAATCAAACTAAAAAATACCCCAGAACAAGTTGAGCTTGTAAAAGCTATGGGCAGCAGAGATGCTTCCGTAGCTCGCGAAGCTTCTGAAGCTTTTGCCGCTTTCATTGGGCCAGTAGTAAGTAAGGTTCTAATGGCGGCTGGTACAGCTAGCACAATCTATTCTGATGCCCCATATGATGAAGATGATAACCCAAGTCTTCCATTAGATCTATGGCATGACGCAGGTCAAGACTATGTTACAGTTTGGAGTCAAGGTGTAGCAGGCGGTCTTCCTTCTTCTTCCGTAGAAGGCTTTAATGAATTAAAAGTTTCCACCTATCGTTTAGATAGCGCTGTAAGCTTCTTAAAACGTTATGCTCGTCGTGGTCGTCTTGACGTAGTAAGTAAAGCCGTAGAAAGAATGAGCAATGAAGTTCTTGTTAAACAAGAACGTAATGCTTGGGCAGTAGTTCTAAAAGCCTTAGCCGAAGCTCGCACAAACGGTTTAACTGGTGGACTAATTAACAAAGGCCACATTATCGGCGCAAATACACCTGGTAGCTTCACGCTATCGGACTTAAATAACTTGATGACACTAGTAAAAAGAATTAATACTTCTTATGCTGGAACATCAACTTCTGATTCTTATGGACTAACTGATCTTTTCGTTAGCCCAGAGATCAAAGCCGATATTCGCGCTTTTGCTTATCAGCCATTTACTACAAGTAGTAGCCCAACAGAAGGTACAAATCTTCCAGATTCAATTCGCGAAGAAATTTATCGTAATGCTGGCGCAGAGTCTATCTATGGCGTCACAATTCACGAATTAGTAGAATTAGGTGTTAATGCCAAGTACAATGCTCTATTTGATGCATTCAAAGGTGATTATACATTCAGTTCTAATTCTAATGAATTAGCTATCGGTCTTGATTTGAGTAAAGAGGCCTTCATCCGCCCAGTAGCTCGCCAAGCCGAATCCGGTGGAACATTCACCGTTCTTCCAGATGATCAATTCGTTTCCCGCTCTGAGAAAACTGGTTTCTACGGTTCTCTCGAAGAAGGTCGCGTTTGTATCGATGGTCGCGCTATCGTTGGAATTAAAATCTAAATTTAATTAGATTAAATTAAAGGCCCAGTAGGTTAATCCCTACTGGGTCTTTTTTTATATAAATAATTTAGATTTATAATAGTATAATATTATAATATAGTAAGGAGATATTATGGCAAAAAAAAGAAAAATAGAAGAACTTTCTCAAACTCATGGAAAACTAGAAGACGTAGAATATAAAAGCTTGAATCAAATTTGGGGAGATACAGGACTAAGCAGATACAATACTACGAATTTAGAAGAATATATTAATTTTATTAATGATTTAAATAAAAGCGATCTTCAATCTCACGCGAATAAGATAGGACTTGTTCCAATTGATAATCGAGAAACATTGACTAAAAGACTTGTGGCGGAATTTAAAAAATTTACATCCACTTTTAATATACCAAAAACAAAAAATAATACAGTTCAACTAAATAAACAAAGCAAAGATATACTTTCTGAAGGAAGATAAAAAAATGTTTTCTTTTTTAGAATAAAAGTGTAATAATATTATATGCAAGATCCAAATATATATAGAAAATCCCTATATATACAGGCAAAGTCTGAAACGGGGATAAATGAAAAATACGAAGAACTTTCTCCAATTTCTAATTCTAGCGCTCCTCTAGGTCTTTATCAAAGAATTGAAGTAACTGGTATTTATGATCAAACTATAATGATGGATTTTGGTTGGGGGCCAGAGGCATATACTTTTTCGCATGTTTACAACACAAATTTTAGTGGACTAGAAATAGAAGGAGATTTAAAAACTAATAGAATTTTTCAAAATAATGTAAATGTAGGATACAATCCAGATAATTATCAAGGTTCAAATATTGGAAGGTATAATAAAAACTACAACTCAAATATTGGTGACGATATAACATATAATATAGGAGATTATAACCAACTAAGAGAAAGCGAAAGCTCATTTAATTTAGGTTCTTATAATATTGTAGAATCTGGATTAAAAAGTTTTAATATTGGAAAAAATAATGAATTATTAAATTTAACAAAATCTAATCTAATTGGAAACGATAATTTAGCCTCTGGATCAGAAGGATACTTGGGGCAAGACGTTAATGTATTTGGGCAATCAAATTATTTGATAAATAATGGCGCAACAACTGTAATTGGCGATAGAAATACTTTAAATTCTGGTTATTCAAATTTAATATTTGGAGATGATAACGCTGTAGAGCAAATTATTTATACAACCTTAGTAGGCGAATCAAATATCTTAAAAGATATTTCAACTTCTGATATTTATGGAGACAGCAACTCTTTAAAATCTTCTGTAGATTTTACGCTTGTTGGTCAAAATAACATTTTATCTGGAGTCAGGCAGGGATATATTTTTGGAGAAACAAATTTATTAACTCAAAATGGCCAAGGATATATTGCTGGAAATTCAAATTCAATTAGCAATCAAATAAATTCATTCATTTTTGGAGAAGGAAATGAATTACAAATTGGCGCAGAAAATTTTACTGTTGGTAAAACTAATAGAATCAGCGGATCAGCTCGAGAATTAATTTTAGGAAAAAATAATTTTAATTTAAAATCTACAGGTAATTTTATATTTGGAGAACGAAATTCAATTAAAAATAGTAATCAAAACTATAATTTTGGTTCAAATAACATAATAGAAAATTCATCAGAGAGTTTATTACTTGGAAAAAATAATGAAAGTATCGCAAATTATAATAACGCAATTATTGGAAATTCAAATTCGGTAAGCTCAACAGTCAATAATATTATTATTGGAAGAAATAATTTAGTTGATTCTGGAAATCAAAATTCCATTCTATTTGGTATCAATTCTACTTTAACTGGTAGTACTATTAATTCAGCTATTAATTTTAGCGTATGGAATTCTAGTTTACAGATAAATTCTTCATCAATAAAGTTAAAATCTAATTTAAGGCCAACAATTAACAACTCTAATATAGTAATTAGTGATGACCTTGGTGCGTATCTTAATTCTTCTAACGGCATAGGTAACTCTGGATCTTTTGATACACTTACAATACACGATTTATCTTATGATAAAATAAGTAATCAAATAGAACTACCCTCTTTTAGTTATACATTTACAGAGCCAAAATATTTATGCTCGTTTAGTGGGGAGGTAAATGGCGAAAAAGTTTACCTTAATACTTTTTCTCCTAATACAGGAAATTATTTTACAAAAAGATCAAGAAATCTTTACGCTGGATTACATTCATTATTTGCTGATGATTTTTATGAATCTAAAGATAATCAATTCGAACTGCTTTTTAGTAAAGATTTAAGTAGTGCTGGAGGTTGGATTATTTCTTCAAAAAATAAAAATAACGTTTTATTTTATAATACAAGTACTAACTCAGGAATTGTTCCACTTACAGATTGGGCGGTTGGGACAAATGGATATGATCCAGCCCCATTGCTTGAAAAAGTCGATCAAACAGAAGAAGGATTTCAAAAACAAAAACTAACTTTATCTTATTCTCACATAAATCCAAATTTTGATTTTATTTTACCCGTTTATGATTCTCCTGATATTACGGTTTTATATGGTAGAAGTGCTGTAGAAAATTTACAAAATTCTTTAAATTGGTTAGTTACTGACAAATATTCTAGCGGAATATATTATGTTAATACAGGAGTTAATGAAAATTTAACTCCTCAAAAAAATTGGGAAAATACAGGACTTTTTAATTCAGTCGTATCAACACCATCAACATTTGATTCAAAGATAAGTTTAGGGACTCGTACAGGCATAATTTCTTCATATGATCCAACTTATGGAAAAATTTATATCCCATTCTTTTATTAATTCTTTTTAATTATTTTAGATTGTCTGTGTAATTTATTATATGGCTACTTCATATAATATAAATACAATCCAAGGCGATAATCTTCAAATTACTCTTTCAGTAAAAGATCAATATAATAATTCAATTAATTTAAGCGGTTATGATGTTCGTGGGGCAGTAAAATATGCGTATTTTGGTTCTCCTCCAGCTTTAGATATCTCAGGTAATTATATTTCTAATATCTTATTAAACTTAAATCCAATTATTTTAAGTGGAGAAAATGGTTCTTCTTATATATCTGGATTAGTTAATATAAATGTTCCATCATATTCAACAGCATATTTACCTGTGGGAACTTTTGTTTATGATATTGAAAGATTTCCTTATGGTATCCCTACTGGAAATTCGATTAAATTACTAAGAGGTAAATTTATTGTTAGTCCAGAAGTTACAACTTTTTAATTTATGGATGAAATCAATGTTGATGTTATTGTTTCAAATGGAACAAATGTTGAAGTATCTTCGCCATCAACATTAGTAAATGCTAGTGTTAATTTACCAACTCCAATACAATCAACCACAGATTCTCCCTCTTTAGATTATAGCGCTCATGTTCTTTTACCTGGTCCTCAAGGTCCACCAGGTCCAATTGGACCATCTGGTGAAATTGGCCCAAGCGGAGCTATAGGTCCACAAGGATTAATAGGCCTACAAGGACCAATCGGATTAACAGGACCAACTGGAATTATAAATACTGGCGAACTAGATTTAAGATATGTTTCCACAACAGGGTTTAATTTTTATACTGGAGAAACTCAAAATCAAATAATTAATTTAAGTGGATATACTAATAATACTTTTGCAACAATATCTAATCTTTATTTCACTGGAAATTCTCTTGATAATAAAATAAACTTATTAAGTGGATATACTAATAATACTTTTAGCACAATAAATAATTTATATTCAACAGGAAATATTTTAAATTCACAAATTAATACTTTAACAATAAATCTAAATTCAACTGGAAATATTTTATCTAATAATATAAATAATGTTTCCACAAATTTAGTTATCACTGGAAATAATCTTCAATCTCAAATCAATAATATAAATATAAATTTATATAATACAGGATCTAATTTAAATAATAAAATAAATTCTTTAAGCGGAAATTCTGTTTTAATTTTTGGAGATCAAAATATTTATGGTATTAAAACATTTACTCAAAGACCAAATGTAAACGGAACTGGATTTCTTTTAAGCGGAGAAGCGGCGTCTTTACCAAGTACAATAGTTTATATTACTGGAAATCAAAATATATATGGTCAAAAAAACTTTTTAGAAATACCAACCGTAAGTGGAATTCCATTGCTTTTAAGTGGTCAAATAAGTGGTTTAATTGGTCCTAGTGGAGCGATGGGGCCAAGCGGAGCAACAGGTCCATCTGGAGCTATTGGTCCAAGTGGAGATATTGGACCACAAGGACCAAAAGGTGATCCTGGAACAGCCTCGGATAGAATACACGTTTATGATAGTATAGGAAATACAACTTTTAATTCTAGCCCAATTGCAATTAATTTAAATTCTATAACTATAAATTCGAGCCCATCTGTTTTTTCTTTATTGCCAAATGGGAAAATTAAAATAAATACTACAGATCAATATTTATTTTATTATGAAGCTTCTATTTCTTCATATGGTATTTATTATTCTACATTTAGAACTTATTTAGAAAAAAGTACGGATAATGGAATTTCTTTTAGTGAAGTTCCAAATTCACAGGCTTTTGATTCAATATTTGATTATAGAGCAATTGCAAGTGTTTCATCTTCTGTAATTTTAAATGCAAATGCTGGAGATATATTTAGATTAGCTGCAGCAAAAGTAAATGGTTTAGATACTTTTTACACAATACAAAATGCTTCTAGTTTATTAATTTACACCTTAAGAGGCGGCGAACAGGGGCCTACTGGCGCAACTGGCCCCGCATTCTCATTAAATAATATCACAGGAAGTGGAATACTTATTGGTCAAGATGGAGTTAATATTAGCGCTAATTTTTCAACAAATACAATAAATATCTCTGGGTCAAATCAATATTTAATATCTCAAATAAATAATGCTAGTGGTATATTAAGGAATGATCTTACTAGCTCTCAGAGTTCATTGCAAAGTCAATTAGATATACTTTCATTAAATTTATATGAAACAGGAAATGCGTTAAACAATAAACAAATTAGTTATAGTGGCTGGGCAAATAATCAATTTGCAACAAATTTAAATTTATTAAAAACTGGAAATTTACTTCAAGAACAAATAAATACGTTTATTACGAATTTATTTACGACAGGTAGTACGCTTTCAACGAATTTATATGCGACAGGAAGCGGTTTACAAACGCAAGTTAATACGCTTACCACGAACTTATTTACGACTGGTAGTACGCTTTCAACGAATTTATATGCGACAGGAAGCGGTTTACAAACGCAGATTAATACGCTTACCACGAATTTATTTACGACAGGTAGTACGCTTTCAACGAATTTATATGCGACAGGAAGCGGTTTACAAACGCAGATTAATACGCTT
>Ga0214923_10000947_pt1 | contig 42475 bp, 34 predicted proteins | sample LL1510_MetaG_FD_177993 | JGI IMG/M metagenome (GOLD analysis project Ga0214923, IMG submission 177993) | Freshwater microbial communities from Lake Lanier, Atlanta, Georgia, United States - LL-1510 | ecosystem: Environmental > Aquatic > Freshwater > Lake | place: USA: Georgia | collected... | reverse complement strand
TCCGGTTTTTTTAGCGGGGTTACCAGCGCCCAGTCACCGACCTGGGGGGTCAATGTGACGTGGACCCTCTCGGAGCCATTCTCGGCTCCGGATTGGTTTCCATGCAAACAGGATCTTGCGGACAAAATTGATTCGGTTTTTTTTGACGGAACCAGCGTGTCGCCCAACAAAGTGGCTTCGACAGGCCTTTTGGTGGGGGTGGATACCCTGAGCGGTAACCGTATGAAGTTCAAATGGAGAAGTCGTTACCCCATGGCTTTTTACCTCATGGCCTTTGCGGTTACTAACTATACCGAGCACCTAAGCTGGGCCTATCCAGTGGCCATGGGCGGGGATTCTCTGTTGATCCAGCATTGGATTTACAATGCCAGCAATTCCTCCGGGACTTCTTGCTTGAATTTCAACCGCACGGCCCTGAACAGCACCGGCCCTATGATCGAAAATTTTTCAAATCTCTTTGTTTTGTACCCTTTTAGCAACGAGAAATACGGCCACATGATGGCTCCATTGGGAGGCGGGATGGAACACCAGACCATGAGCACCATGGGTAGTTTTGGGATGGATTTGATAGCCCACGAATTAGCCCACCAGTGGTTTGGGGATATGGTGACTTGTGCTACCTGGAACGATATTTGGCTGAACGAAGGTTGGGCTTCCTACGGAGAATACCTTCATCGTCAATATGTTATATCACAAGCATCCGCATCGGATTGGATGACCAACACCCATAACAGTGCCCGTTCAGCGACCACCGGCTCGGTGTATGTGCCTGCATCCGGAATAACCAATGTCAACCGAATCTTTTCATCGTCTCTTTCCTACAAAAAGGGAGCAGCGGTTTTGCACATGCTACGGAACGAAATCGACAACGACTCTTTGTTTTTTGGGGGGGTTCGGCAATACTTGAACGCCAAGCGCCATTCCGTTGCCACGACCGATGAGTTTCGTCAGATCATGGAACAATACACAGGGGCGCCACTCGCTGACTTTTTTCAGGACTGGGTTTACGGGGAGGGTCATCCCACCTACGATGTTCGTTGGAATTGGAGAGATTCGGTGTTATGGGTTCAAACCAGTCAAACCACCTCGGCCCCTACGGTAACACCTGTTTTTAGGAACCAACTTCCCTTGGGATTGGTGACTTCGGGCCCTGGGCAGGCGCCTACTCTTATCCAAATTGAACCGGCCTTGGGTTTGCAACGAATTTGGATACCGCGGCAGGTGGTTAGTATGAGCCTGGATCCCAACAATGCCATCCTCAAAGGAACGGCTTCATCGATTACCCGCTTGTCCACCTTGGGGGCGGGTTTGGAAGAAGACACGGGTCAGGATTGGTTGCAATGTTACCCCAACCCCAGTCAAGGTCCGTTGAATGTGCACCTGGCCTTGGCATCGAAGCTATTCCTTCGCGATATGACGGGCAAATTGGTTTGGCAGGGTCAGGGCGAGGAGGGCTGGAACCGACTGGACGCGGTGACGGCACCTGGAACCTACCTGCTGGAAGCGGTTTCAATCAACGGTACACGATTATTCCGAAGGGTTAGCCTTCGCTAAGGCAGACGCTGCGAGTTGGGCAAGGATGCTTCGTTCGGCAGGCATTGGTAGCATGCAGGCCAAGGCCGAATGCGTTTATTTGGATTTTTTGCCAAAAACCGAAAATTGAACGTAGCGCCCCGGGTTTTGGCGGAGGTCTTTGAGCAGGGCATCCAAGCTTCCGGCGCTTTGTTGAAGGTTGTAATAAAGACTGCTATCCTTCATCAAACGTCCCAAGGTTCCCTGGTTGTTGCGTACTTGATCCATGAGGAGTGCGGTGGACTGCAGGGCCGCCTCGGCCTGCAAGACTGTTTGTTTGAGCCGCAAGGCATTCAGCGTATCCGAAAATTGGGAAAGGTTCTGCAAGGATTTGCGCAACAGAGGTTGGTCCTTGCGAAACTCGGTGGTGATGCCGTTCAGATCTTGAAGGGTTTGACGGACCGGACCACGACTTTCTTGGATCAAAAGGCTTAGTTCTTGGCTTCCTTGTTGGAGGTTCTCGACGCTTTGACGAATTTTTTCGCTTTGGAGGGCTTCAAGGATGCGGTTCACATTGGTCAGGCTGGTTTCAACCTTGTCTTTGAGGGGGGTTAAATCGCCCACCAGGTTTTCGATTAAACTGGGGGCTATCAACGCCGGTATGGTATCGCTGTCGCGGTGGGCCATGGCATTGCCAGGTCCCGGGTCAATTTGCAAGGCCTTGGTATCAAACAAATCAGTGCTAACCAAGCGCAAAGAGGTTCCTCGGGTTAATTTGATTTTTTTGCTAACCTCCACTGTTACCAAAACCAACCCTTTTTCGGGCATCAATTCTATTTCGGTGACCGTTCCGGCTTTGAGTCCTTTGAAGAGGACCGGTGCAGAAGTCTTTAGTCCTTTGACATCATCCAGGATGGAGTAATAGGTGTTACGACCTGTAAACAGATCATCCCCTTTGAGGAAATTGATGCCAATAAAAAGAAGGAGGAGGGCCATGGTGGCAAAGAGACCAATCCACACTTCTTTGGGGATCTTTTTCATGGTTCGTTGTTCAGGTGGTGGTAGCGAGCAATGGCTTCGGCAATCGCCTCGGCCAGGATTTGTTGTCCATGGGCAGAGCTCATGAATTTTTCTTCTTGAGCATGGGTCAAAAACCCGGTTTCTATCAAAACAGCCGGCATGGTGGTTCGGTACAGAACCAAAAAGCCAGCCTGTTTGACACCACGGCTGTGGCGACCGGCTTTGCGAGTAAATTTCTCTTCGATCAATTGGGCCAATTGAAGGCTTTGGCTGCGGTAGGCGCTTTGAAACAATTCAAAGATGATATGGGCCGTTGGATCGTTGGGATCAAAGCCATCGTAGCGTGTCAAGTAATCGCTCTCCAACAGAATGGCAGAATTTTCGCGCTTGGCAACGTTGAGGTTGGCGCCGGTCACATGGAGCCCTTGGGTAAAGGTTTCGGTACCGTAAGCCTGCGATCCCCCGCTGTTGCAGTGAACCGAGACAAAAAGATCGGCGTTCAGGCGGTTGGCAAAGGCGGCCCGTTCATGCAATTCCACAAAGCGGTCATCTTTGCGGGTAAAATGAATCGAAAGCTCGGGTACCAGGGTTTTGAGGTGTTCGGCAACCAACTTGGCTACCTGTAGGGTGACCAACTTTTCGAGGGAGCCTTTGCCACGGCATCCGCTATCGTGTCCCCCGTGCCCTGCATCCAGGACGATTCGGTGCAGGCGATAGGCTTTGAGGCCCAAAGGTTGGACAAGGGTCCCCCAAAAGACCACGACAAGGGCCAAAAAGCGAAGGGCTTTAAGGAAGGGCACAGGTGGGATTAGTTTTGGGGTTTCAAGCGCAAGGCGCGTTTTGTCGATGATTCACAAATTTAGGGCTTCGCCGGGGATGCACAACCTAGGTCTTTCGAAGGGAGAGGCAGGGCTTTTGCATGGAATCAAGGCCTGTCTTTTATTTTTTGGTTGCCTTTGGGTGGGGGCCGTTGGTAAGGCATCGGCTACGGGTCGATTCACGGTACTGCTTGAGGATTCTAGCGCAGTTTCGGGTCGATCCGAACCAGGGCCCTTGGCTGAAACGATTTTTTACGAGGCCTCGGATTCATTGACGGTAGATTTTGGGTCGGGGCAGGCCCATTTGATGGGCAAAGTCAAAATCCGTTTTGGAACCATGGAGTTGCAGTCTGGGCAGGCTTATCAAAATTGGAAGACCCGCAAACTCCGGGCCTTGCCGCTCACCGATAGCTTGGGCAATGCCGTGGACACCCCGACGTTCGCCGACGGCAACCAACGTTTTGTGGCTGATTCCATGGAGTACGATTTGGAGGCCAGGCGGGGCAAAATTTCCCAATTGGTGACCAGGGAAGGCGAAGCCTATGTGATTGGTCGTCGAGTTCAACGGGATACAACCGGGGACATGTACGTTCGAAACACCTACTTTACCACTTGTTCGGATACCCGGCATCCGCATTTTTACCTTGAATTGGGCAAAGCCAAGCTTATACCGGACCGAAGGATCGTAACCGGACCTTCCCGATTGGTTGCGCTTGGGATTCCTTTGCCCATTGGTTTGCCTTTTGCGGTGATACCCTTGATGAAAGGACAAAAGGCCGGGGTGCTTTTTCCGGAATACGGGAATTCTCCTCAATTTGGTTTTTTCCTGAGAAATGGGGGATACTATTGGCCTCTGAGTCCTTTTGCCGATCTCAGCCTGCGCGGGGATCTATATGCCTACGGTGGTTGGAGAGTCAACCCGTCTTTGGGTTATAACAAACGATACAAATCCTCCGGTCGGCTTAGCATCAATTTAAGCAACCTGCAATCAGGGGATTCCAAGGCCAAAGATTTTAGCCGCCAACGAGATTTCATGATCAATTGGCAACACAGCCAAGATCAGCGGGCTCATCCGTACCGTCGCTTTTCGGCCTCGGTCCAGGCGGGTACCAGCAATTACCTCCGTAACAACTCGCCTTCAACGACGGATTTCTTGAACAATCAGCTCAATTCCTCGGTGAGTTATAGCCGTATTTTTCCAGGTAAACCATTGCAGATCAATTTAGCAGCGCGTCATTCCCAAAACACGCAAACGGGTAGGGTGCAGCTCAATTTGCCGGAAGGAAACCTTAACATGGCTCGAATTCAACCGTTTAAATCCAAACGAAGCATCGTCCGTGAGCGTTGGTACGAAAAAATCGGTTTGACGTATCAATCCAACCTGCGGTCATCGATCAATATGGCGGATTCACTCCTGAATCCAGCATCGGCCCTTCGGGCCCTCGATGCGGGAATTCTTCATAACATTCCCATTAGCACCTCATCCTTCAAACTTTTTAATTATTTGCAGTTGACTCCCGGATTCTCCTATCAGGAGCGTTGGACCAATCGACGGTCGGTATTGGCCTACAATCCCGGGTTAGGAAAAGCGGTGGCCGATACCCAGCAAGGGTTTTATCGAAATTATGATTACCAGGCTTCTTTGTTGTTCAACACCCGCCTTTATGGAATGGTTCAGTTTCGAAAGGGCCGAGTGGCCGCCATTCGCCACGTGATGAATCCACAAATCAGCTTGGCATGGAGGCCTGATTTTACAACCTCGCGCTTTGGGTTTTACCAAACGGTTCAGGTGGATACAACGGGCAAGAAGCTTTTGTACAGTCCTTACAATGGTTTTGGTTACGGGGTAGCCGGTGCCGGGGCTTCGGCCTTGCTGAATTGGAGCATTGATAACAATTTGGAATACAAAGTGAGGACTCGGAGTGATAGCGGTGAGGTTTTGGTACGGCGAAAGATTTTTGATTCGTTCAGGCTGGGATCATCCTACAATTTCAGGGCCGATTCTTTGCATATGGCACCGGTGCAGTGGGGTGGTCGAAGCCAATTCGGAGAACGTTTTAGTTTGTTGTTTTCGGGGGTTTGGGATGTCTATGCCCGGGATTCATCGCAGCGTTTGGTCGCTCGTTGGTTGGCTCAGGATTCGTGGTGGAAGCCTTTTCGTCTCAACCAAGCAAATTTGACCTTGAGTGGAGGCTGGGGTGGCCGTAACACCGCAGACCAACCGCTTCGATCCGGTACTTGGCCTGTTTTGTTACGGGACAGAGGGGATTCGACTTTGTGGGATGATTTTCAGCGCTATGGATACCGCATGTTTGTGGATTGGTCCGTTCCTTTTCGTCTGAATTTTAACTATAACATTTCCTATCAGGCTTTGGCTCCTGCCGGGCAACAATGGATCCAGGCCTTAACCTTTAGCGGGGATCTGAGTTTGACCCGTCATTGGAAATTGGCCTACAATTCAGGACTTGATATGCAAACCCGAAAGCTGACGCCAACGGTCCTCAATGTTTACCGGGATTTGCATTGTTGGGAAATGAGTATCAATGTGGTTCCCTTTGGGACCTATAGGTCTTATACGTTCACTTTGAATGCCAAAGGCAAAATGTTACAGGATCTACGCCTTACGCGTCGCCGGAACTGGTTCGATTTGCAGCGTTGAGGCTCCGTCTTCTTTTTTGCTCCAAAAGCAGTTGGGCGTATTCCCTGGATATTTCGCCGGCGGCGGATGAGTTTTCTTTGGCTCTCCGCAAAAGATAGGGCAGGACTTCCTTGACAGGGCCGTATGGCAGGTATTTGGCGACCCGGTATCCGGCATCGGCCAATTCCCCTGATAAGCGGTCGCTCATTCCTAGGAGTTGCGCAAAGAGGATGCGTGGGTTGTTATTGAGCCAGCCGAGTTCGTTCATTCGCTGGGTTGCCAAAACACAGCTGAGGCGGTTGTGGGTTCCCAAACAAAGAAAGGCTAGCGGGTGGTTTAGCAAGAGACCAACGGCTTCGTTGAAATCGCGGTCGGTCGATGCTTTGTCGGGCTGAATCGGATCCTTGTAGGCGAAGGTGGAAGCCCGTTCTCTTTCTTTTTCCATGTAGGCTCCCCTCACCACCTTGAATGCAGGGATATAACCCCCCACTTCTGCGTCTTTCAGGGCTTGTTGAAGAAATTCCAAACGATCCCAGCGATACATTTGTATTGTATTGATTACAATTGCCTGGTCTTTGTTATAACGCGACATAGCCTCCACGGTCCACTGATCGATCGGGTCTTGAATCCAACTTTCTTCAGCGTCAACCATGATAGGGCATTGAAGATCGTAGGCTTTTTGCAGCAAGGTACCAACTCTTTTTCGACCTCGGTTTATTTGTTCTTGGACCATCGGAGACAGGGTGTCGTTGGCGGCAAGTTGGCACAGTGCTTGGGTCGGTACCAAGCCACTAACTTTGAAGACAAAGAGGGGGGTCTGCGCATGAGACGCCGTGAAAGCGAGGCCTTCAAGCAGGGTCTGCAGGCAGCGATCCATGGATTCTTCGCTGTCTTGACCTTCGACGGAGTAATCGGGAATACTACCGATGGAAGAAGAGGCCAGTTCCTGAATGGTAGCTTCGCATTGGCTCAGCGTTTCACCTCCACAGAACTGCCGGAAAATGGTGGCCCGAACCATGCCTTGGATCGGCAATCCCCATCGCAAGGCCAAGGTGGCCAAGGACCCCAGCCTGTGGACAATGCTTCCTTGGTTCATGAATCCAAAGAGCCATAGTTTACGTCTTAGGTCAGCCTGGCTCAGTCGGCCGTAGGCCGGAGAATAGGTGGGGGCTTCTTGGGGTAAAGGCACAAGGCAAAAATAAGTTGGTTAATTCGTTGTTTCTTTGTGGTACGGTATACCAATCGTCTTTTGGAGGCCGTTCTTATTATCGATCCATCAACGGACCCTCCTCTTGCAATACCCTGACCTTGTACCGGTGAACCCGGATGCTTTACCGGTGAACCCGGATGCCATATCGGTGAACCCGGATGCTTTATCGGTGAACCCTGAGCAGCCTTTTTTTCGAAAGGCTCCCAAGGATCAAAATGGGAGGCCTTTTTTGGTGGCAGGTCCCTGTTCTGCCGAGACACCGGAACGCTTTGAGGAGACCCTCGACGGCCTAGCCCCTCTGGCCCCGGATTTGGTGCGGGCCGGGATTTGGAAACCACGGACCAGGCCGAATCGCTTTGAAGGCGTGGGGGCCGAGGGCCTGGGTTGGGTCAGGGACCTGACCCAACGACGGGGACTCCGTCTGGCCGTCGAGGTCGCCCAGCCCTCCCAGGTGGAGCAAGCTCTTTTGCACGGCGTCGATGCTGTCTGGCTGGGGGCAAGGACCACCGTGAATCCTTTTTTGGTGGATGAAATTGGCCGTGTTTTGGCCGGAACGGGGATGCCTATCCTCATCAAGAACCCCATTAATCCCGACCTGGAATTATGGTTGGGCGCTATCGAACGCATGGAACGATGGGGTTTGACCCAACTGGCCTTGGTTCACCGAGGTTTTTCTCCTTTTGAACCCAGTCCTTACCGCAACATGCCCCAATGGGAAATCCCCATTGAATTGCGTCGTCGACGCCCGGATTTGCCCATGTATTGCGACCCCAGTCACATCACCGGCAATGCCCAGCTGGTCCCCGAATTTGCTCAAATAGCCCTTGATTTGTGTTACGATGGCTGGATGCTGGAAGTCCATCACAGCCCATCCGATGCCTGGTCCGATGCCGGTCAGCAACTGACCCCTGATCAATTACGCAGGACCTTGGATGGGATGGCCTTTCGTTTCAACGATTCCGATGACCAGGAATTGATCGGCCAACTCCAGGACCTGCGGTCCAAGGTGGATCATCTGGACCGGGATCTCTTGGAACTTATGAGTCAAAGGTTGAAATTAAGCCACCGTCTTGGTGCCCTCAAAAAGGAATACGACTTGCCCATCCTCCAACCTAAACGTTGGGAACAAATATTAGAAACCCGCAATCGTGATGGTGCGTCTTTGGGTCTCAACCCTTCATTTCTTAACAAATGGTTGCAACTCATGCATCAGGAGAGCATACAGCGTCAGCTGGACATGTATCGCCCCGATTCGTCCAAGACCCCGTAAGTTCCTGGAGGTCCTGGGTAGAGGCTAACAGCCCAACCAATTGCTTTTATTTGGCGGACCCGGCAACCCATGCTTGGGCCGAAACATACCGTGCCGTCGCGCCCGGTTCCCTCTTGGTTTTAGAAGGCGGTGAAGCCTCCAAGACCTGGGATTCCTTGCATCGGATCTTGTCATGGCTGATGGAAAACCATGCGGATCGATCCTCGGTTTTGTTGGCGATTGGGGGCGGTGCCCTCAGCGATGTCGTCGCAATGGCGGCGGCGCTCTTCAAAAGAGGAATCCCTTGGGTGTCGGTTCCCACCACCCTCCTAGCCATGGTGGATGCCGCTTACGGTGGCAAATGCGCCATCAATTTTGGGGGCATCAAAAACAGCCTGGGTCTTTACAACGAGCCCGTACTCCGAATCTATCATCATCCTTATCTCCAAACATTGGGCCTGGATGCCTTGGTGGACGGCTGGGCCGAAATGATCAAACACGGCCTCATTGCAAGCCAAGACCTAATGTTACGAAACCTCTCCTACTTCAGGAGTTTGGAGGCCTCTGCTACCCCGGCCCTTGGTCCGCCGGATGTTGATTTGTTGTTGCGGAACCTGCAAGTCAAAATGGATTTGGTCCACCTCGATCCCCGCGAAAGCGGTCCTCGAAAATTATTGAATTTTGGGCATACCATGGGTCATGCCCTTGAAGCCTTGATTCCATCCTTGGGGCATGGACGGGCGGTTTGGTTGGGGATGCATTACGAATGCAGATTGGCGGTCTCGGCCGGTTTTTTGACCCGTGATGAAGCATTGATTTGTTACGAAAATCTAGAATTGCTTGCTCCCTATGTGAGCCCCTCAACCTACCCGGAGGGATGGCCTCCTTGGAAGGTTGTGTTGGATTATCTTTTGCAGGACAAAAAAAACTTGGGTGGAAGAATCCTTTGGTCCTTGCCCGCGGGTGTTGGCAAGGCCGATTACAACCGGGAGGTCGATCCAGCCTTGGCTCAAATCGTTTACGAAGAATGGACCCAAAACCCCCGGGCATGGCCCTTGCTCCATGGCAACGTTTAAGTTCACCAACAGGTATCCTTCCCCAACAGGGAAACCGGAGGAAGTTCGTCTGATGCTTCCTCCATCCAAAAGCTTGTTGATTCGTCAAATTTTTTTGGATACGGCTTGGTGGATTCGTTTGCATTCTAAACAGAAGGGGTTCATTGACGAAGCAGGGGAGATTCCGATCGGCTTTGAGGGAACAGAGGGAGGCGATGACATCAACGGAGCACTCGCCCTAACCGCGGCTATTCGCCTGCGCCTGATGAGATCATCGGAACCAAGGATGGAGGAGGATCCCTACTGGGAAGCGGGAGAAGCGGGAACAGTCATGCGTTTCGGCTTGGCCCTTTTGGCTTTTGCAGGACTGGGGGGAACGATCCAGGGCCAGGGAAGGGCCCACCAGCGACCGATTAAAGGATTGGTTGATGCATTGCGAACCTTGGGTGCTCGCATCCACTATTTGGGCCAAGAAGGGTATCCGCCTTTGCGTTTGGAGCCTTCCTCCCTCCGTGGAGGACGGGTTTTGTTACCATCCCATGTGAGTTCTCAATTTGCATCCGCCCTCCTTTTGGGAGCGGTTTGCCGCGAGGTAGAATTGGAATTGCATTGGGGGCCTGAAGAGCTCCTATCCAGGCCCTATCTGGATATGACCTTGGCCATGCTCCAAGCCCGCGGTTGGTCGGTGGACGCTGGCCTCTACAACGCCCGCTTGAGCCATGATCGCACCAGCGGCAGGCAGGTTTTGGTGCCGGAGGGAGATTGGAGCGCAGCCGCCTTTTGGATTCTTCGACAGGCCGCCTACCCCTTGGCCTCCACGTTGATTTTATCCGACTTGAACCCGGAATCCCTCCAAGGGGATGCTGTCCTGCTCCGTTGGCTTCCTTGGATAGCCCCTCATCTCGAATGTGTGATGACCCCTGGACCCTCCGAGGGGCTTCTGGATCTGAGAATGCGCGTCAGAGACGGTGTTGGGGAAAATGCCCTTGATTTGGAAATCGATTCCCCCCAACAACCAGTGGAGTGGGAACATAAAGACGGGTTTTGGATTTGCCATGCAGCTGGTTTCCCGGATTTGGTGCCCGCTCTGACCGTATGGGCCGTGCTCCGTGGGATTCGGTTGCAAATACGCGGTGTCGGGCATTTGATTTACAAGGAAAGCGATCGACTTCAGGCCTTGAGCGAAAACTTGCAAGGCATGGGTGTTCCATGCAGGGTGCTTCGTGATGAGGAATTGGTTTTGATGGTCGACCCGGCTGGTCCATGGTCCAAGCCACGGGAGGGGGAGCATCGCTCGGGAATGGGGGCGTTTCGAAGCTACGGAGATCATCGCATGGTTATGGCCATGAGCATGCTCGCTTTACCCGGATGGAATGTTTTTTTGGACAATGCCCGCGTTGTGACCAAATCCTACCCGAATTTTTGGGAGCATTGGGGGGCATTGGGGTACGAATTGGAGGAGTAACTTCGCCAAAATGGCCGGTAATAGTTTTGGGACACGCTTTCGAATAACATCCTTTGGGGAATCCCATGGCCCCGTGATAGGGGTGGTCATCGACGGGGTTCCAGCGGGTTGGGCCCTGGACTTGGACCATGTTCAGGCGCAATTAGACCGCCGCAGACCGGGTCAAAGCGTTTATACCACGGCCCGCAACGAAGAAGACCGGGTTCAGTGTTGGTCGGGTTGCCTGGATGGTTTGTGCACCGGGGCTCCTTTGACCTTGACCATTCGGAACAAGGATGCCAGACCGGAAGACTACAACGATCTAAGTCAAAGCCTTCGTCCATCGCATGCGGATTTCACCACCATGGCTCGCTTTGGTGTTCGGGATCCCCGCGGTGGAGGTCGCAGCAGTGCTCGTGAAACAGCGGCCAGGGTCATGGCGGGTGCCGTAGCGGCTCAGATTTTGGCCAAAGCAGGTGTCCATTGTTATGCTTGGGTGCACTCCGTGGGTGAAATCGGCTTGGACCCTTTGATTTATCCCCTCCAGGATTCCTGCCCCTATACCATGGAGCAAATCGAGGCATCCCCGGTGCGTTGCCCATCGCCCGAGGTTTCTGCCGCCATGGAGTCCGAAATCGCTCAAACCCGTGATCGGGGCGATTCGGTCGGAGGAACGGTGGTGGGTTGGTGTCAGGGTTTGCCCGCCGGTTTGGGTGATCCGGTTTACGATAAACTCGATGCAGATTTGGCCAAAGCGATGATTTCTATCAATGCCGCCAAATTTTTTGAACTTGGCTCCGGGTGGGGCGCGTCCTCCGGCCATGCATCGGAATACAACGATCCCATCCTGGCAGCCGACACCCAAGTTTGGAAGCATATCAAAACCGCGACCAACCATGCCGGCGGTGTCTTGGGTGGTATGAGCAACGGGGCACCGCTGTGGTTCCGGGTGGGATTCAAGCCTCCTTCCACCATTGCTATCAACCAAAACTCAGTGGACTATCAGGGTCAGCCCCAGGTCTTGAAGGCCCGTGGTCGTCACGATCCCTGTGTTGTTCCGCGTGCGGTTCCTGTGGTCGAAGCCATGCTGGCCCTTGTTGTCTTGGACCATTGGTTGGGCTTTCATTCGGCCAAGCTTGATCGGCTACTTTCCTAAACGCGCCCTTCATCCCTTTCGTTCCTTATCCCTATCACCCCTTATCCCAATCGCCATGTTGAGCCTATTCAGAACCCGACTTCCGATGCATATCAAAATTCTGATGGGTATTGGGGCGGGGACTCTTTTGGGTCTCCTAGCGGCAAGCCTGGGATTTAGCAGCTTTGTTTTGACTTGGTTTAAACCTTTGGGGACCGTCTTTGTGAATTTACTTAAGCTCTTGGCCGTTCCATTGGTCTTGGTTTCCTTGGTGGATGGGGTTACCGGATTGCGGGATTTGCGCAAGTTGTCTTCGATGGGAGGCCGGACCTTGTTGATTTTTTTGTGCACCACCGTTTTGGCTGTATCGTTGGGATTGGTCCTGGTGAATCTGGTGCGCCCGGGGGATTACTTGTCTGCCGAAAGGCGTGAAGACCTCAAGGCTCGTTTCAGTACCCAAACCGATCAAGGCCTCAACAACGCGCAGGAATTTAAGGGGAGAGGGCCTTTGAGTCCGTTGGTGGACATGGTGCCGGAAAATTTATTTCACGCTTTATCCAACAACACATCCATGTTGCAGGTGGTGTTTTTTGCTTTGTTCATGGGGATTGCTATCATGTCCTTGCCCTCGGATCAAACCCAATTGGTTCGGGATTTTTTTGGACAGCTCAATCGCATTGTTTTGCTCATGGTGGATTATGTTATGGCATTTGCGCCGGTGGGTGTTTTCGCGCTAATAGCCTCGCTCATAGCCGATTTGGCCGGCAATGATCCTGCCAAAGCCCTTGAACTCTTGGGGGCGCTTTCGGTTTATGCCTTGACCGTTGTATTGGGTCTGATCTTGATGTTGTTGGGTGTTTACGGAACCTTGCTCAAGGTATTCGGAGGGGTCTCACCTCGAAAGTTTTTTCGTGTTATGAGTCCGGCCCAGTTGTTGGCTTTTTCTACGTCTTCCTCCAACGCTACCTTGCCGGTTAACCTGGAATGCGCCGAGAAATTAGGCGTCCGGGAAGAGGTACGGACTTTTGTATTGCCCCTGGGCGCCACGGTCAATATGGACGGCACCAGCCTTTACCAGGCGGTTGCGACGGTCTTTATTGCCCAGGCCTTTGGTACGGATTTGACCTGGGCTCAACAATTAACGATAGTACTCACCGCAACCTTGGCCTCCATCGGCTCGGCAGGGGTCCCCGGGGCTGGGATGGTTATGTTGGTCATCGTATTGCAGTCGGTGGGCCTGGAAAGTGCAGGCATCGCCTTGGTGGTGGCGGTGGACCGAATCCTTGATATGATGCGAACGGTGGTTAATGTTACAGGCGATGCCATGACATCCGTCCTGGTGGATCGTTGGATGGGCCGACGCTAGGCCACCTTAGCCCCAAAAAAAAAGACCCCCCGGTAGGCCGGAGGGTCTTGGTGATGAAGTGGCTGTTTAACCACCATCGCTGTCTTATCGCTTTCCGAACAATTCAGCAGATTTCTTCTTGTAGGCAGCGGATGCTTCAGCAGCGGTGTTGAAAGTGCCCAAATCAAGGCGAACGCGATTGTTAAAAAGAATGGCTTTGAATTTGTTACCACTCTTGATAACGCCTTTGTATCCGAATTTATTTTCGGTTTTGTTGACATTGCGTACAACAACGGAGCGGGTTGCGAATTCCAGGTTTTCCAGGCGGCAATCCAAAGGATTGTTGTTAACAACATTAACAAAAAGACGCTCGCGGGTTGTTTTCTTTTTGCAGAAAATTTCGGCTACGAGTTTGTGTAGGTAGATGGTTTCGTTTTTGTAGCTACCATCGCCCAAAGGCCAGTTTTTCTGAAAAAAGGCATAACCACGGGAGTGGCGGCGCAGATTCGCTAAAAAGCCCACCTTCACAAGGTAAGGGTTTTCGTTGAGAAACTTGAATACCTTGTCGTCGACCAAGGCGACTTCTTTGGAGTTTTTGAGCTTGAGTTTGACGGCCATAATCTTAAATTAAAGGGTTTTGGATATGTACTTAAAAATCAGGGGCAAATATAGAAAAAAGATGTATTAACCTATTAAGTTTTAGATTAAAATTAAACCAATTTTGGATATTAAATCCGTAAAATCTTTGTTTTCAGTCATTAATCGCTCAAACCGCTCGTGTTCTGTTAAGTACTTTTCGCGTTGTTGGCCCAAATTTTGTTGAACAATGTTCCATTCTAACCGGGATTGTTGAGGCCCAAAGGTGCGGAGGTAGGCTATAATACCCATTTTTTCTTGGTCAAACAGGGATTTCTCCGTGTCGGAATACAAAATAACATCAAGTTTTAGGGTGTCGGATGCCTGGACGAGGGGATTTTGAGGTTTGTTACGGGCCAAAAGCCCCTCCAAAGCCCCCAAACCTCGTTGACGGCATTGTTCCAACAACATGTCCCAGCACCGCTCCAAGTCCCCTTGTGAATCCGATGTTGGCGGATCCCATCGTTGACTTTCGTCGGTTCCCTGGGCTGCGGTGTTGTCCTTGATGGTCAGGTGTTTTTTGATTTGGGTCAAAAAATCCTGGTTGATCGGTGCCGGAGGGGTTCTAAGAGGCTTGTTCGTTGCCTCGGGGACCCTGGGGGCTGGTTGGGAGGGCGTTGCAATCTCTTGTGCAGGAAGGGGAGGCGTTGCAATCTCTTGAGCAGGAAGGGGAGGCGCTTGAATGCGAACCTTGGCGGGGGTCTTGAACCCTGACGGGGATGGGACCTTGTCGCTAATACCGGCAAGGGGGTGCAGTTGGTTCGGGCTAACTTGGTCCCCTGAGGCCTGCGATGGTCCGTACGATTGGTTTTGCCGGTTGGCCAGGTAGGCAATTTTGAAGAGGGCCGTTTCGACCAAGAGTCGAGGTTGCCTGGCCTGCCGGTATTGCAATTCTACCTGATTCAGTAAGTGAAGGGCACCCAAAAGAAAACTTGTGTCGCAGCGCACGGCTTGTTGACGAAGTTTTTCCTTGAATTCAGGACCTGATTCCACCAGGTCCAAGGTGCCCGGTGCTTTGGCCATCAAGAGGTTTCTAAGATGGACCGCCATTCCCAGGACCCACTGTATCGGGTCGTAACCTCGAGCAATTAGGTCTCCAAGCAGGTGGAAGGTAGGGCCTGGATCCCCTTTTTGAAGGTTTTCGGTGGCATCCAAAAACCCATTTTGGCTCAAGACCCCCAATTGCTCGGATACCAGGGCCTGGCCCAAGTGGCCTCCTCCGTATCCCGCTAATTGATCCAGCATGGTAAGGGCATCTCGAAGGGCGCCATCGGATCGGCCCGCGATGGTCAGGAGGGCTTCGTCTTCGTACGTGATCTGTTCGGCCTTGCAGACCAAGGCCAAACGGTCGGCAATATCCTGGGGACGGATGCGCTTAAAATCAAAGATTTGGCAACGCGACAGGATCGTCGGGAGGATTTTGTGCTTTTCGGTGGTAGCCAGGATGAATTTGGCGTAGGCTGGTGGCTCTTCAAGGGTTTTGAGCAGGGCATTAAAGGCCGAGGTGCTCAACATATGGACTTCGTCCACGATGTAAACCTTGTAGGCGCTGCCCTGGGGAGGGTACCGAACCTGCTCAACGAGGGAGCGTATGTCATCCACCGAATTATTGGAAGCAGCGTCCAATTCGTGAATAGAGAGCGACCCCCCTTGGTCAAAAGACAGGCAGGTGGGACAAGACCCACAGGCTTCACCCGATGGGTCCCTTTGGCTGCAATTGATGGTTTTGGCAAAAATCCTGGCACAGGATGTCTTTCCAACCCCTCTGGGACCGCAAAAAAGGTATGCCTGGGCCAATTGGCCCTTGGCAATGGCGTTCAAAAGAGTGGTCGTAATGTGCTCCTGCCCCACCAATTCATCAAAACGGGGGGGGCGGTACTTACGGGCTGAGACCTGGTAGCCTTGCATATCGACAAAGTTAGGATTCATGGGGCGTTGCGAGTCGATTTTCGCTTATATTTGCGCTCCCCAATTCAAAAGGGGGTCTTTCTTAAAATTGATCCTATGAATCAATACGAAACCGTTCTCATCCTTACCCCGGTCTTAACCGAGGAGATGGTCCGTGAGGCGGTCTTGAAGTTCGAAAAGGTGCTGAAGGAAAACGGCGCCGAGCTGGTGCATCAGGCCCATTGGGGCCTACGCAAGCTGGCTTATCCCATTCGCAAAAAAGCGACCGGTTTTTATCATCTGTACGAGTTCAAGGCCACAGGCCCTGCCGTCGATAAACTGGAACTTGAACTGCGCAGGGACGAGAGAATTTTGCGCTTTTTGACCGTTTCATTGGATAAGTATGCCGTGGCTTACAACGAGTCCCGCCGCCGTCCCAAAACCGCCAAAGAAGAGGTTAACCCATGATTACTAACAGCTTCGCGTCCGTTCCCGTCAAGGAGGAAACCCGCAAAAAATATTGCCGTTTTCGCAAAAATGGCATCCGCTACATTGACTACAAGGATCCTGACTTTTTGCTCAAGCTCGTCAACGAGCAGGGCAAGTTGCTGCCCCGTCGTCTTACCGGTACTTCTCTCAAGTACCAGCGCAAGGTGGCACAGGCTGTCAAAAGAGCCCGTCATTTGGCCCTGATGCCTTACGTGGCCGACGGCCTCCGTTAAGGTTCTTCTTATTGTTCAACCCGCCCCCAGGCAACAACCGCATTTTGATATGCAAGTCATTCTCAAACAAGACGTTAAAGGCCTCGGCTTCAAACACGACGTGGTCAAAGTCCGCAATGGTTACGGGCTCAATTTTCTGATTCCTCAAGGCCTTGCCGTGGTGGCTAGTCGTCCAGCCCTGAACGACCGGGCCGAGGCGGTTCGTCAAGCAGAATTCCGTCAAGAAGGTTTGCGCCAGGCCGCCAACGATCTTGCCGAAAAACTCGGTCAATTGACCGTGACCCTCGCAGTGCGTACGGGCGAAAATCGCAGGATTTTTGGAACCGTTACATCCTTGATGGTTGCGGAGGCCCTAATGGCCTTGGGTTACGAAGTGGATCGTCGCAAAATGTCCATCCGCGGTGAAATCCGCGAATTAGGAACCTACCAAGTGGAGGCCGAACTGTACCGCGATATCAAAGCGGTCTTCAACCTCGAGGTTACCGAATTAGCCTAAGGCATCCACGGGTTCTGAGGCATTTTTTATAGCTCAAGGTCCAGCAGGGCCTTTGCTTTCGTTTGGCATTCAAGCCATTCGGAATCCGCGTCCGAATCCCATGTAATGGCTCCTCCGGTTTTTAGGGATACCTTTCCTTGGATTTGGTTATAGACCAAGCTTCGAATGACCACGTTGAGGTCGAAATTTCCGGCATTATCAAACCAGCCAACAGAGCCAGAATAAATGCCTCTTCTTGTTTTTTCGACTCGATCGATCCATGCGCACACGGCTTCTTTGGGGGCTCCGGTCATCGATCCCATCGGGAAACAAGCGTTCAGAATGGTGGCTAGGGATTGACCTGCTTCCGTGTTGGCCGAGATGCTGCTAACCAGATGATGCACCTTCGGAAAGGCATAGCATCCCATGAGATCATCGACCTGAACACTGCAAGGTTCTGCGCAGCGTGCCAAATCATTCCGCACCAAGTCCACAATCATGAGGTGTTCGGCGTTTTCCTTGATACTTTTCTTTAGATTCTCCGCTTCTTGGAGGTCGCATTGGGCATCCAAGGAACGCGGTGCGGTGCCTTTAATGGGTTGGCTCAAGAGCCGGTCTCCATTTTTTCTCAGAAATCGCTCAGGGCTTGCGCTCAATAGCCAGGATTTACGGTTTTTGACCAAAGCCGAAAAGGCCCCACCGGCCAAGGTGGCTAATTGATGCCATAAAGCAACCGGGTCCTGAATTTCTACATCACCGGCCCATTCGATGCAATAATTTAATTCGTAAAAATCCCCATCCCGGATCCGATCCCGGATGACAACGACCTGATCATGGTATTCTTCTTTTGTTGTTTGAACAAAGAGTTTATCGCGGAGTCGGACATCGCTGTTCTTTCCTCTGATGGTTGATCGTGGAGCAGACTTGTTTTCACGTAACACTTTTTGGAGGGTGTCCCGCCCCCGGTTTTGATCATCAGCCAGGAATTCCAAGCGGGAACCTAGGCATCGAATCAGGATGCTCGGTCGAAACCAAAAAGAGGGATCTGGGTCTGTTGTTGCCGGTGGTAAGGGGGAGGGCTGGTTCAGGCTTTTGGCCTTGAGATCGTAGCCAAAATACCCCATACGAAAGCCGGGTCGATCCTGGAGCATTTTTTCAAAGTCTTCAAAACCAAAAGCAAGCCCTCGATTTTTGGGTTCCGGATCGGCATCTTCCTCCAACAGGCCTATCCCCAGCAACCAGTCCATGGTTTTGTATTCAGGTGGGCTTGCGGTCTTTGGTCGGTTTGGACCTGTCCACAAAGCCGTTAGGTAAGGGACGTCTCCAAAGCCTTGAATCAAGGAAAGGAGGACCTCGGAGGCATCCACTCCTACGGGTAGTTCAACGAGTCGGTCCTCCAAGGAATCAAATACGTGTCTGCAAGGTGCTGTGACGATCCGGTCCCAGGGATACCCAATGCACCGGACAATCCAGGGATTCTTCCAAAAAGCTCAGGTAGGCTCTCAAAGCCAACGGCAGGTCTTCCAACTTGTTATAGGATTTGTCTTGGGCAAGAGTCCAGCCTTCAAAGGATCTGTAAACGGGAATACAGGCTTCTTGGTTGGTGGGGTAGGAATCGCGGTGGGAATGCATGCCCTCGTACCGGACGGCGACTTGAACCTCGCCAAAACCGGATAGGACATCGGCTTTGGTAACAATGAGTTTGTTCACACCGCTGAGACGTGCGGCGTAATGAAGGGCCGGCAAATCCAACCAACCACAACGGCGTGGACGACCGGTTGTTGCACCAAATTCATTGCCCGCTTTGCGCAATGTTTCGCCTAAGTTATCGTGGAGCTCGGTTGGAAAAGGACCACTGCCAACGCGGGTGCAATACGCTTTGAATAAGCCATAGACATCACCAATGCGGGAAGGCGCCAAACCCAAACCGGTACAGGCGGCGGCGGCAGTGGTATGCGAAGAGGTAACAAAAGGATAGGCTCCGTATTCCACATCCAACATGCTTCCTTGTGCGCCTTCGGCCAAGACTTTTTGGCCTTGATCCAGGGCCTGGTTCAGAATCCAAGAACCATCCACCGGCGGAAACTCTTTCAACAACGATTGAAGGCTGTCCATCCAGGCCTCGGTTTGGGCCTCCAAGTCATCGGGCTCGGGAAAGTTCAGGGTTTGGAGTCCCTGGCGATGCGTATCCATGCTTCTTTGCAAGAGGTCTGCGGCATTGGGCCTGGCCATGTCCCCGTAGCGCAGCCCATGCCGGGCGTATTTGTCGGTGTAGGCTGGTCCAATTCCTCGCAATGTTGATCCAATTTTTTGGTCTCCTTTGGCGGCTTCCTGGGCCTGATCCAGGAGGCGATGCCCAGGGGTAATCAGGTGGGCTTTGTCGGAAATCAAAAGGCTTTGGCCCAAGTTCATGCCCTTTTCTTGGAGGGCTCTGATTTCGGCTAGAAGGGAGGGGGGGTGCAAGACGACCCCGTTACCGATGAGGTTCTGGCAATCCTCCCGAAAGACCCCGGAGGGTATGGTATGGAGAACGACTTTCTGACCGTCCAACCAAAGGGTATGACCCGCGTTGGGTCCACCTTGGAAACGGGCAATCCAGGTGTAGTCCGGGGCCAGGACATCCACCGCTTTTCCTTTGCCTTCATCGCCCCACTGCAAACCCAGCAACACATCTGCTTTCATACGCGTTCTTAAAATTCAAATTTAGTGCATAGGTTGGCTTGATGAAGAAGGGTCAGCCTTGGAACTTTCAAAGTGTGGGCATTGACCGGTGCTTTCGAAGAGGTGGCATACACCGTGCAGGTGCAATTGATGGTGTTGAATCCTCTGGCCCAAAGCCTGACCGGCATCTTGCATGATGGCGTGGAGTCGGGGATCACAAAATTCCTGAATTCGACCGCAATTGGTGCAAAGCAGATGGTCGGCTTGCCGACGTCCGTGGCTTTTTTCGTAATAGGAGCCAAAGCGCCCAAATTGATGGTGCGCCACCAACCTGCATTCCAAAAGCAATTCAAGGGTGTTGTAAACCGTCGCTCTGGACAAGGGATTTTGGGAGTTTCGAAGGTCATCCAGGAGGGTATCGGCGGTGAAGGGGCCGTTCATGGCATAGACCCTGCGCAGGATGCAAAGTCTTTCGGGTGTTTGCCTCAAGCCACGCTCCTGGAGATATTCAAAAAATACAGCCTCGACCGATCCCAAATTCATGCTTCGTTGCGGGTTGATTTTTCGATTCGGTCGACTTTATGAACGCCTTTGACTTTGCGAAGTCTGCGTAACAAATCCTGGAGGACCTGGGTGTCTTCGAGGTAAACCATGATTTGCCCTTCAAAAATTCCATCTTCGGAGAGGACCGAAATGGATCGCATGTTGAGCTGCATTTCTTCGGTGATAACCCTCGAAATTCCACTGATAATTCCTTTGTCATCCACACCGCGTAGGCTAATTCCTGTCAAGAAGGCTACGCGGGCCCCTTTGTTCCAACGGGTTCGAATGGTTCGATGATGGGCTGTCGAATGGGTGAGGGCTGCGTTGAGGCAGGATTGCCGATGCACCAACATCTCGGAACCGGGTTGAGGAATTCCCACAATTTCATCCCCGGGGATGGGATTGCAACAGGGAGCCAGGCTGTAACGGAATTCGCGATCACCCCCGTCCATCCAGACCGATGGATGATTAATGACCAAGGTATCGGAAAGGGTTCGGTCCGGGGTCGTTTCGGTATCGACTGAGTCACCGTTTGATTTGCGGTATTTTTTGCGTATGGCTTGCTGAACCTCGTTCCAATTGATTTTGTCGATTTCGCTGAGGTAATAAAGATCCGATACGCTTGGCAAACCCAAATGGAAGGCAATGCGGTGCAGCATGTCTTCACCAATCTCTTGGGTCATGGTTTTTAACTTTTCCAGAAATTTGTTTTGACCTTTTTCGATCAATTTGCGGCGCTGATCCCTCAAATATTGACGAACCCGATTTTTGGCCTTGGCCGTCGTCAAAAAATCCAACCAATCGGGACCGGGTTGTTGGATATTGGAGCTGAGAATTTCTACCTGATCACCGTTTTTTAACACATAACTGAGGGGCACCAATTTGTGATGAACCTTGGCGCCTATGCATTTGAGGCCTAGTTCTGTGTGGATTTCAAAGGCCATATCCAGGGCCGTGCAACCGGAGGCCATTTTGAGGAGATGACCTTTGGGTGTAAAAACAAAAATCTCCTTGGAATACAATTGCAGCTTGAATTCATCCATGAATTCCATGGTATTGGGCTGCGGTGATTCCAGCATTTCGCGGACTTTGGAAATCCACGCATCCAATGCGGGGTCACCATCCTGGTCTTTGTACTTCCAATGGGCTGCGAGACCTTTTTCGGCCACCTCGTTCATGCGGCGACTACGGATTTGAATTTCCACCCATTTTCCTTCCGGTCCCATAACGGTGGTATGAAGGGATTCGTAGCCATTGATTTTGGGGGTGGAAATCCAGTCTCTGAGACGATTAGGGTTGGGCTGGTATTGATCCGTGATTAGGGCATAGACCTGCCAGCAATCGGTTTTTTCGAGGGCGGGTGGGCTATCCAGGATGATTCGAATCGCAAACAAATCATAGACTTCTTCGAATTCTATGTTTTGTTTTTTCATCTTGTTCAGGATGGACGAGATGCTTTTGGGTCTGCCTTTAATTTCTGCTTGTAAACCGGCCGAGGTTAATTTCTTTTGGAGGGGTTCAATAAAATCGCGAATGTACCGGTCTCTTTTGGACTTGGTTTCTTGGAGCTTGCGAACTATCGATCGAAAGGCATTGGGTTCAACGTACTTCAGGGCCAGATCTTCCAGCTCTGATTTGATGTTATAGAGACCCAGACGATGTGCCAAGGGCGCAAAGAGGTAGGAGGTTTCGTGGGCAATTTTGAGCTGCTTATCCGAGGGCATATTGTCCAGGGTCCGCATGTTATGAAGTCGGTCGGCCAATTTGATGAGGATGACCCGAATATCATCGGCCAGGGTTAACAGCATTTTGCGGAAATTTTCCAGCTGTTGCGTGGAATCCGAGGATTTGTTGTAGAGCCCGGATATTTTGGTTAATCCATCTATGATTCGGGCTACCACATTGCCGAATTCGTTTTCGATTTCCCCTAGGGTCAAACCGGTATCTTCAACGGTATCGTGCAAAAGGGCGGCAACCACCGCCGTGGTTCCCAAGCCAATTTCTTCGGCGGTAATACGGGCAACTTCAATGGGATGAAAAATATAGGGTTCCCCGGAGCGCCTGCGCATGTCTTTGTGGGCATCGACCGCCATTTCAAAGGCCCGCCGTATGAGTTTTCGGTTGGCCTTGTCCAAAAAAGGCCGACAGGTTTTGAGGAGACCCCGGTAACGTTTGGCAATTTCCTTGATTTCCTCTTCCGGGGTGAGGTTCCAGCTGCTCTCGTTCAGGGTAGGTTTTTGCACCTTGTAAAAATACACGATGGCCAATTCAGTGGCTATATTTGACCCCTTTTTGAGGGATAAATTAAGCTTTAAGCCAAACTTTCTCTCAGCAGGAATGTTAAGCGGATGTGGCGAAATTGGTAGACGTGCCAGACTTAGGATCTGGTGCCGCAAGGCGTGTGGGTTCGAGTCCCTCCATCCGCACCAAGCCATCCGAACCCTCAGGGGGTTCGGTGCTTGTTGTCTTCGCCCTTTCTACACCCTCTAAACCTCTGTTTTGAACATTACTGTTGAATACCCGTCCAGCCTCGAGGCGCGTCTGACCCTGAATCTATTGCCGGATGATTATCAGCCCCGGGTCGAGAAAGCCCTCAAAGACCTGCGAAAGAATATCAAAATGCCAGGTTTTCGCCCTGGAATGGTGCCTGCTGGCTTGGTTCTCAAGAATTACGGGTTATCCGTGCTCCAAGAGGAGCTCAGCCGACTCGTTAACGACCAATTGATGGATTATGCTCGTACCGAAGGCCTGGATTTCTTCGGCCAGCCATTGCCTGTATCGGGTCACAACCCGTTTGAAAAGGGATTGGATTTTGGCTTGGCGTATGAATTTCGATACGATTTGGGTTTACGGCCCAAAATCGATATCCGTAGCCTCGACGGTCAAACCTTTCCCAAAATTCAACCGGTTCCTACCCAAGCTGAGATGGATGAGACGATCGATCAGTGGAGAACTCGTTTTTTTGAAGGAGCTTACCCCGAAAAAGCCGAGCCCGGTGACCGAGTCTTTTTGAGATTAACCAGTGGAGATGCCGCATCAGGCAACGAAGCTCCCCGCAAAACGGTGGTTCTGGTAGCCTTGGACGAAATCTCATCCCCTGTTTTGAAGGATGCCTTGCTTGGGCAGGGCAAGGGCGCGACCGGGACTTTGACGGTTGGAGACTTGTTTGGGGAGGACCGAGGCGCAGCGGCCAAGGCCTTTAAGGTTGATGAAGCAGAGGCTCCAGAGCCAGGTTCAACTTGGTCCTATGAAATCTCCAATGTCTTTCGGGAAGGAAAAGCTGAAATGAACGAGGCCTTCTTTGCCAAGGTATTTGGTGAAACCATGAACGAAGAGGAATTCTTGAAGCGTACCGAAGACTTAATCAAAGCCCGTTGGGACCAAGAATCAGAGCAATTGCTGCGGTATCGCATCATGGAGTCGTTTTTTGGGGACCACCCCATGGAGCTTCCGGATGCCTTTCTGAAGCGACTCATTCGCAGCAACGAAAAATCAGGGGATTCCACGCATCACCACCACCACGATCACGATCATAGCCATGACCACGATCATAGCCATGACCACGATCATAGCCATGACCACGATCACGATCATAGCCATGACCACAACCACCAGGATCCTGCTCAATACGAGGCGTTTGCCAAGCAACTCAAAAAGGACCTCCTTATCGATGTGTTGTTAAAACAACACGAGGTCCGCATTGAGCGTGAAGCCATGCTCCAGGAGGCCGAAGGCAGGTTGTTTCAACAATTTTCTTCCTACGGAATTTCACCGGAACAAATCCCCCTTCGTCGCTATGCCGAAGAATATTTGTCCAAGGAACAGAACGAGTCTTCGGTTTATTATTCCCTCAAATACAGGAGCGCAGAAGACATCCTTCGCTCCCAAATTCAGGCTGAAATTCAGGAGACGGATTACCCCACTTTCAAGGCCCGCTTGGATGAGGCTTTCGGTTCAACCGCTGAGGGTTAAAACTACGGTCCATCCTCCGATTATACTAATCATTCACCCATCTTAAACCCGTCTTTCTTATGAATTTTTCGAACGAATTTGAATCTTTTGCGACCCGTCATCTGGGGATGCACTCCAAAGCGGTTGAAGGCGGTTTGCATCGCCAACTTCAAGGCTTCACTCCTTATATAATCGAAGAAAGGCCCATGAACATTGCCTCGATGGATGTTTTTTCGAGGTTGATGATGGATCGGATTATATTCATGGGCGTTGGCGTTTCCAACGAGGTCGCTAACATTATTCAAGCGCAATTGTTGTTTTTGGATTCGGTGGATTCATCCCGGGATATCCAAATTTATATTAACAGTCCTGGGGGTTCGGTGTATGCTGGTTTGGGTATTTACGATACCATGCAGTTTATTTCGGCCGATGTTGCCACAATTTGTACCGGGATGGCTGCTTCGATGGCTGCCGTTTTGCTTTGTGCCGGGGCACCGGGCAAAAGAACCGCTCTCAAACATGCGCGCGTTATGATTCATCAGCCCATGAGCGGAATGCAAGGTCAGGTGACCGAAATGGAAATCGCCCTCAAAGAAACCCTCAAGGTGAGGGATGAGTTGTACCAAATTTTGGCAGACCATAGCGGCCAAACCTTTGATAAGATCAACAAGGATTCGGATCGTGATTATTGGATGAGCGCAACCGAAGCCAAAACCTACGGTATGATTGATGATGTGTTGGTCAAGAACCCCAAAGCCGCTCGTTAATGCCCGCGAACAAACCTTGGTCCTGTTCTTTTTGCAGCAGGGCTGTTTCCCAATCCGCCTTTATGGTGGTCGGCACCGAGGGGCGAATCTGTGAGCAATGCATTCCTGGCGTGTATCGCATGTTCCGCGAAAGACAGGACCTGCCGCCGGATACTGTGAATGAAACTGAAAGTCGCAAGCCCAATCGCCGCAAGCCACGTTCGGAGCAGTTTAACCCTCGAACGATTAAAGCCTTCCTGGATCAATACGTTGTTGGCCAGGATCACGCCAAGCAAGCCATGGCGGTCGCTGTTTACAACCATTACCGGCGGATCGGTGAAATTGGTGGTCAGCCCAAGGCCGCAGCCTTGAATTCGGATATCGAACTGGACAAATCCAACATGTTGTTGGTAGGCGAAACAGGGACAGGCAAAACACTTCTGGCTCGAACCTTGGCCCGAATGCTCGAATTGCCTTTTTGTATTGCCGATGCAACGGCGTTGACAGAGGCAGGCTATGTCGGGGAAGATGTTGAGAGTATATTGACTCGCTTGTTACAAGCCGCTGATTACAATGTTGAAGCGGCCCAAAAAGGAATCGTGTACCTGGACGAAGTGGATAAGATTTCCCGCAAAAGCGATAATCCATCGATTACCCGGGATGTTTCCGGTGAAGGGGTCCAGCAGGCGCTGCTCAAAATGCTGGAAGGAACCTTGGTGAATGTACCACCACAAGGAGGCCGCAAACATCCGGACCAAAAGTACATCGCCCTTGATACCCGTAACATTTTGTTTATCTGTGGTGGCGCCTTTGATGGTTTAGACAAGATTATTGCGCGTCGCGTGAACAAGCAGGCCATCGGCTATCGTTCTGGGAACGACGCCAAGGCCTCGGATGGATCGGTTTCGTTGCTGTCGCAAGTAAGTCCGGTGGACCTGCGTCATTACGGTTTGATACCGGAGTTGTTGGGCCGATTGCCTGTACTCGTCCATTTGGAGCCCTTGGATAGGGAAACCTTGTTGGCTATTTTGACCCAGCCCAAAAATGCGTTGGTGCGTCAATACGAGCATCAATTTGCTTTGGAAGGCATGGCTTTGGAATTTGCCCCCGATGCCTTGGATGAAATCGTGGCGTGTGCCCTGGATTTAAAACTTGGTGCAAGGGGTTTGCGTTCCATTATGGAGGCAGCCCTGGGTCAGGCGATGTTTGAATGGCCCGGGGCCGAAAACCGCCCGGAGCGTTTGCTGGTTGACCGTGAATTTGTCCGGAATCGATTGCAGATGGCTGGATTGTTGATTCGCAAAGCCTCTTGATTTTGGGAACAATGGAAGGCCCACGGGTGGGATTGGTTTGTTCAACCAGTCGACAGGGTTCAACGAGCATGAAGCTGCTTCGTTGTTATGAACAAATCTTGCACCAAAGACACGGTGTTTTCTCGGAGGTCCTTGATTTGGCCCAATTACCGGTGGATTTTTTGATGGCCGTCTTGTATCAGCCCACCAAGGCCTCCCATCCTGAATGGCAGCAGTGGCAAGAAAAAGTAGACTCCTTGGATGTTTTGGTTTTTGTGATTCCTGAATACAACGGATCTTATCCCGGGATTCTGAAGGCTTTTGTGGACGCGTTAGCATACCCTCGCTCTTTGTACAACAAAAAGACCGCCATGATCGGCTTATCGGATGGGACACAGGGTGCCGCTTTGGCTATGGCTCACTTTGCGGACGTGTTGAACTATGCGGGGTCGGTGACTCTTCCTTTGCGGCCTCGTCTGATCCAAATTAATCGGTATATGGAAGGCGATCAACTTACGCATGAGCCGTACCTGCGTTTGTTGGAACAGCACGCCGACTCGCTGATGGCCCTGGTTCGTTGATAAGGGCCTGTACAACGATTTTTTAGAAAACAACGAAACGCGCCCGAGCGTTTTGACCTTCCCCGATTGCTTCAAAAAAGTACAAGCCCGACTCAAAGGTAGAGACGGGGTATTCTCGGAGACCTTCGCCGGGCTGATAAGTATCGGTTAGCACGACCTTGCCGCTGTAATCACTGATCCTAATTTGGAGGGGCTTTGTTGCAGCTGATACGGCGGGGCTAGCGGCCTCGGCTTGCCAGTTCAGGTTTTGTTGACGGGATAGCAAAGTAGGGTAAAGTCTCCACTCGGGCTGAATGATTCCGCTAACCGAAGCCCCAAACGGGGTGGTGGTACTAAAGGTTCGAATGGGAGAAGAAGGGGCACAGGTCGAAGCCGGGTTGAGGGGTTTTATGGTAACCGAATAATTACCACTGGAGCCTAGGTCTGGCCCTGTGTATAGGAAGCTGGTATCGCTAACCCACCGTTCAAACATTAGGGTTATTCCTCGAACAACTCGCACATAATACATTGTGGCATTGGGTACCGAGGTCCAACGGAAGAAAACCCAGTTAGCGGGGGATGGGGCTGCTCCTACCGCAGGTTCCAACAGGGTGGTCGTGGTGCGAACCGTATCATAGGCCGGCATAGGAGGAAGAAGGAGATAGGAACGCGGGCCGTTGCCGCCGGTTGTGCCCGTTAGGGTGTTCCGCATCACTGAAATTTGTTGGTTTGAAAAACGATTTTGGCAATTATCCAGGGAATACGACATGAACAAAGCTGCATCCGGTCGGAACGGGTCTCCATTCAAGTCGGTATCTTGAGGCGCGGCGCTGTTGCATGGCCAGCGGGTTCCAATAAAATCCGCAGGCGTATCGCAAAAACGGTCTCCAGCGTTGGCGCAATTGGATGGTTGACGACCGTTGGCCGTATCGTTGGGGTTTCGAGTAACCCTTTCAGCAAATACACCTTGGGGCTGAGGGCTGGTTCCTTCAAAGGGATGTGGCAGAGCCAGGTAATGACCCATTTCGTGGGCCAGGGTGGTATTTCCTGGTTGGGAACAAGAAACACTCATCATCAAGCCCCCTTGACGTAAGGTCGTGCCGGCACCCGAACCGGGGAAGGTAGCATAACCGCAGAGCCCCATGGCCGATAGATCGACATAGTGCACGTTTACAGCCCTTGATACATTATAGGTGGTCATTTGGGTATTGCCCTGCCCCCAGCCTGTATGATAAAACAAGTTTCCGTCGTAGATATAGTTCGGTTGGTCTTTGAGGTAAAAATGGATTCCGCTGGAGCGGTATTTTTGGTTCAATTCACACAAGGTGGTGAGCAGAGCCGGCACTTGCATGTAATTGTTATTCCCGGTTGCTCGAACGATGTGGGCCTTGAAAGGGATATTAATCCGTGTTACAACACCCGAATCCCGTTCAGCTTCAAAATGCTGAGCCAGATATTCCAAGTAGGCAAAATGCGCTGAGTCCGGTGAGGCTGTACCACAAAGTCCTTGAGCAGGCATTTGGGCCTGGGTCTTGAGACCAAGCATGAGAGCAAGGATGGTAAACCATCCGGCAAAGGATTTGGAATCGAAGCGCATAGAGGAAGGATGTAAGATTTAGGGTAGCCGAAGGACGCGCACGGTCAGCCGTTGTTTGTTTTGGATGCATTCCAATCGGTAGGATCCGGTAGGAAGGTCACCGGGTAGGTGAAGCAGGACCCCGCTATCCTCGGGCCATTCGTTGCCTTGACAAACAACCCTGCCCAATTGATCCTTGAGACTCCATCCAAGGGACCATCCTGGCTGAACCCCCTCCAGCGTTAGAGGCTCTCCTTCGCGGAAGATTGTCGGATAAACCCTGGCCTGAAGGGTGTTGGATTCCTCCTGAAGGCCAGCAAAAACGTAGGTGGAGGTACTAAAAGAATCTCTTGGCGAAAAGGCTGCGCACAAGTTGCCACCGTTCAAGCCACGAACAACCCAGCTGTATTGCCGAACACCGCGCAATCGATTCCCAAGGGCATGGTAAAAGGTATCCGGAATCAGGGTATCAAAAACATTCACATTGAATTGAAAAATGCGTAGTTGATACAATGTTGCTCCCGGCTGATTGGTCCAACGAAAGATTGCATTGTTAGGAACCACCGTATCGGTGATGAGGGGGAAAAGTTTGGTCGGGGAACCCGTGATGGTTCCAAAAACGGGGGCGGGGTTCAGGGTTAGGTAGCCCCTAGGTGCCGAGGGATTGTCCACAGTCGCCCGCATTGCTGCCATTTGTTGGGGACTAAACCTGGACATGCAATTATCGTTGGAATAACTCATGTAATACGATGAATCCGGCCTGAAGAGGTCGTTGTTCAAATCCAATTGGACCCTCCAAGAAGGACAAGCCCAGCGACTAGCAATAAAGTCGGAAGGGGTATCGCAGAAACGATCCCCGGAGGTAAAGCAATTCGCGGATAAACGCGGAGGAGTTTCGTTGAAATTTCGGGTCACTCTTTCGGCGATGGGATCGACCGGGTTGGCTGACGTTTCGTCAAAGGTGTGGGGTAGGTTGAGGTAATGACCCAATTCATGGGCCAGGGTGGTTCCCTCCGGCTGAGAACAACCAAAGGACATCACAACCGCGCCGTCGTTTTGAAAACCACCAGGGCCGGTTAAAGGGTAAAAAGCAAAACCACAAAGGCTCATGCCCGACAGATCCGTGTAGTAAATATTGATCGTTCTGACCACGTTGTTTTGATCAATCATGGTCATCAGCGGCTGGTACGAGGTCGCTCCGTAGTAGGTTGTGTTATCAATAAACTTAACCCTTTCTAACAAATAAAAAGAAATGCGGGCGGGCAAAAAGCGTTGGTTCAAATTGCAAATCGTCGCAAAAACTGCGCTTTCACTCATGCCTCCAAATCCCGAACTGCTTCGGACGATATGGGCCGTTACCGGCAATCGAATCCAATTGGTATCCTCGGTTTGGGCCCCATAGGTGGACGCCAGACTTTCCAAATACGCAAGGGTCGATGCAGGTGCCGGACCCGTACCGCATTCTCCGGCACTTTGAGCCAAACCACGGGAGGTTGTCAAGACCCAAAGCGTTAGCAGCAACAAGGGTAGGCGTAAGTTCCGAATCATGGTGGGTAGGATAAAGGGAAACTAAGAAAAGGATTTGTTAACGCAAGGACCAGCGGCCAACCCGGGCTCCACCGCGTTCATTCAGGAGGCGCACCGTGTAAAGTCCTGGCTCCAAGCCAACGCCCGCCAAGCGGACTTGGTGAGTTCCATCCCCTTCCAAAACCTGGCGATGGACAATCCGACCGCGGATATCCAGCCATTCCATTTGGGTTAGCTGATCCTTGGCGTAGGATTCTTCGAGGAAAATCCAAGCCCCATCGGCGCCGGCGGGATTCGGATAGAAACGAAAATCGTCTGTTGTTACGATATCCCCAAGACTGGCGACCCCAATCGTTCTAAACTTCCAATAATTTCCGGCCGTGGAGGCCGAGTAGGAACCACAGGTCACTTTGTGGTTTATGGCTTTGACGGACCAATAATAATCCACGTTGGGATTCAGCGAAGAGCCGGTGTATTGGTAAGCGGTATCGTTCACAATACGATCCTCGATCAGGGTCGTAAAAGTGAATTGACGGCTAATGCGAAGCAGATACATGGTAGCTCCGGGAACACGGTTCCAACGGAAGGTAAGGTTGGGGGCGTTGTTGGTGCTGTTGTTCAGGGGATGAAGGTGGGTAGGCCTGCTGTCCAAAATCGTATCATACGGAGCAATAGGGGGCGATGTCAGGTACAAGCGGGGCCCTGCTTGACCGTTGGCAACCGTTACGGTCGCCTTCATGGCGGCTTTTTGTTGGACCGAGAAGGAATCCTGGCAAGCATCGTCGGCATAGCTCATGTAGTAGCGGCCCACGGGATTGAATAAATCGTTGTTGATGTCCCGAACCGTCGAATTAACTCCGGGACAGTTCCAGCGGTCCGGTCTAAAGTCCGATGGGGTATCGCAGAAACGGTCCCCGGCGGTGGCGCAATTGGCCGGCAATCGAGGGGCTACTTCGTTGGCCAAGCGGGTCACCCGTTCGGCGCCCGCTGCTGCAGGAGCATCGCTGGTTGTTTGGAACGGATGGGGTAGGCTGAGGAAATGCCCCATTTCGTGAGCCCAGGTTGAGTTCCCAGCCCCGCTGCAACCAATGCTTAGGTAGATCGCCCCTTGACGAAAGGTGGATGAAGGTTCGCCCGTTCCTGGAAAGTTGGCAAAGCCGCAGAGGGACATGGCCGAAAGATTGCAGAAATAAACATTAATCACCCTCGAAACATTGTGCAGGTCGTTGATCGTGCCTGCGGTCGCAAAGCTGGGAAGGTTGTACCAAGCAGAATTGTTGATGTAATTGACATCACCGCGCAGGAAAAATTGAATTCCGGTGTTGCGGTAATGGTTGTTGAGTTCGCATAGATTGCGCGATAATTGTTCCAGGGTGTAGCGTCCGGTTCCGGCATCGGTGGCTATAAAGTGGGCCTTGATGGGGAGGAAGACCGTGCTTTGGACCTGTTCGGTGGCCAATTCGTTCAGAACCCCGGAGGCATGCAGGCCTTCAATCCAGCGCAATGTAGAGGCCGGAGCGGATCCGGTCCCGCAGTAACCATCACCCACCATGGATTGAGCTTGGGCATTTTGGCCACCGAACACCAAGGGTGCCCAAGCCAAAAACAGCGTGCGCAATAACAGACCCTGGAGCGGTTGGCGTAATACGGACCGCAGGAGGTTTTGAAATGGGTTTTTCATGGTTTTTGGAAATTTATCGCTAATTGGCAAAAATACAGGTAAAATTATGCGGAGGCCGTGTTTTCCATTAAAAAAACAGGGTTTCGCTTTAATTTTGCCAGCGTTCAACCAACCCCCCAAACCCATGAAAATTACCGTTGTCGGAGCCGGAAATGTAGGTGCCACTTGTGCCGATGCCATTGCCCACCGCGAGTTGGCCAACGAAGTCGTCCTTCTTGATATTCGAGAGAATTTTGCCGAGGGCAAGGCCCTGGATATTTGGCAAACCGCCCCGATTCACCTCTACGACACCCGTACGGTTGGTTCAACCAACGATTACTCCAAAACAGCCGGTAGCCAAGTCGTGGTAATCACCTCGGGTCTCCCCCGCAAACCGGGCATGAGCCGCGATGATTTGATTTCAACGAATGCTGGTATAGTCCGTTCGGTGACGGAACAAATCATGCATTATTCCCCGGATGCAATTCTGGTGGTGGTGTCCAATCCCCTGGATGTCATGACCTATTGTGCCTACCTGGCCGCCGGCATTGATTCATCCCGGGTATTTGGGATGGCCGGAATCTTGGACACCGCCCGCTACCGGGCTTTCTTGGCCGAAGCCCTGGATTGCTCCCCCAAAGACATTCAGGCCGTCCTCATGGGTGGCCACGGCGATACCATGGTTCCCTTGCCTCGCTACACCACGGTCGGTGGCATACCGGTCACCGAGCTGATGGAGCCAGCCCGTTTGGAGGCTATTATCGACCGGACCAAAAAAGGGGGCGGCGAAATCGTCAACCTTCTGGGTACTTCGGCCTGGTATGCACCCGGTGCGGCAGCGGCCCAAATGGTCGAAGCCATTGTTCGCGATCAAAAGCGAATTTTCCCGGTCTGTGCTTGGTTAACAGGTCAATACGGATTGAACAACCTGTACATGGGGGCTCCCGTCAAATTGGGACGGAACGGCATCGAATCCATCATCGAACTGCAATTGAACGAAGCCGAAATGGCGTTGGTCAACGATTCAGCCGCCGCCGTACGCGAAGTCATGGGGGTCCTGGACGGTATGCGGGCCTCCTAAGCAGCAACCTCCAACCTCGGCCTCATGGATGCCCTCAGCCAGGTCCTTTTGGACCAGTTGTACAACCGTGGGGAATGGCCTCTCACCCGAGCGGTGTTGCTCAGCATTAGCGGGGGTCGCGATTCCGTTGCACTTTTGCATGCCTTGCTCAAAGCCGGCATACGCCCAGCCCTCTTCCATTGTTGTTATCAATTGCGCGGGGAGGATTCGTTGGCCGATGCCCGGTTGGTCGAAGCATTGGCCGCAGAGCACGGACTGGAAGCGGTGGTCGATTACCTTCCCGTCGATTGGGCTCAAAACCTAAAATCCAAAGGGAAAAACCTACAGCAAGCGGCCCGACGTGTTCGTTACCGTCGCTTGGAAGAATTGAGAACCACTCGATTTGAGAATGCTGTCGTTGTAACCGCCCATCACGCGGAGGACCAAGCCGAAACCGTTTTGATGGCTTTGCTGAAGGGAAGGGGCCTGGCTCGTTTGGCGGGGTTGGTAGAAACCGCCGATTTGTGGAGACCGTGGTTGCAGGTTCAAAGTGCCCAAATTCAAGCCTACACCGAACGTCATGGTTTGACCTACCGCGAAGACCAAAGCAATCTTTCGGAGGCCTACGATCGGAATTTTGTGCGTCATCGATTGGCGCCCTTGATGAGCCAGCGTTTCCCCGGATGGGTTGAGGCCCTTGGAAGGGAAGCCAGGGACTGGGCTCGGCTCGAAGAAGGTCTGCGGGCGTTGGAGTCCCGAACAAGGGAGTCGGGTATCATCCAGGTGGTGGATTCTCCCTACGGGTCCTTTTTGTATCTCGAAGAGGAACTTCAAAAGGAGGCGATGCATTCCGTGTTGGTGGATCGTGCTTGGTTCTCGTTAGGGGCCAACCGTTCCCAGGTCGAAGCATTGCGCGGGGCTTGGGATTTGTTACCCGGCAAAAAATTAGCCTGCGGTCAAGGCACGGTCTATCGCTGTCGGAAGGCTTTGTGTTTTTTTGAGAGATTGCCCCATGCATGGGATTCTGTGCCAGTGCTAAGCAGCCCGGCAGTCCGGGTAAAGCAGGAATTGATTCGGGGTTGGCACCGTTTGGAGTGGGATACCGAGGGTTCGTTGCCCTTGGATGAAACCCTTTGGACTTGGAGACCCGTCCGTGCAGGGGATGGTGGATGGGCCAAACGCCCGAATCAAACCCAGCCCAACCTGCAGGGCCGGCGCATTGAGTCGCTTTCGGAGGCTTTGGCTCGCCTTGGTATTCCACAGCCTCTGCGGTTGGATTGGCCTGTTTTGTGTTACAGAGATGAACCGGTTTGGTCCCCTTTGATTGCTGATCCGGAATTTGAAGGACCTCTCCGCATCACCTGGACCTGGACAGGCCCCCAGGTTCTAATTTCGTCCCATGATCCAAGACCCGGAAACGGATAAGGCCTCCCTGCCGGACGAGGACCAGGACGACCTCTACGAGCATTACCGTTTGGTGGTGGATCGGGGCCAATCCCCCCTGCGAATCGATCGGTTTTTGGACCTGCGCACGGCGCATATTTCCCGCAACCGTATCCAAAACGCCATCAAGGCCGGGTCCCTCTTGGTGAATGGGTTGGCCGTCAAGGCCAGCTACAAAGTCAAACCCATGGACGTGGTTCAATTGGTTTTGGCGCATCCGCCCCGGGCCAAAGGCTTGATTGCCGAGAACATTCCCCTGGACATAGTTTACGAGGACGAGGCCCTGCTGGTTGTTCACAAGCCGGCGGGCATGGTGGTGCATCCAGGGCATGGTCATCATCAAGGCACCTTGGTGAATGCCTTGGCTTTTCGCTTGAACGACCTACCGGTCGATAACCATCCCCTTAGCGATGGGAGCCTGAGGCCGGGCCTTGTCCATCGCATTGACAAGGATACCTCCGGGCTTCTGGTGGTCGCCAAAAAAGAAAGTGCGATGAGCCATTTGGCGAGGCAGTTTTTTGACCATAGCATTCAACGAACCTATCAAGCCTTGGTTTGGGGCTGCCCCGAGTCCAGCGGCACCTTTCGGGCATCCATCGACCGGGATCCGGCCGATCGACAACGGATGAAAGGCTATGCCGATAACCGAAGCGGCAAGGCGGCGGTAACGCATTACCGGAGAATTGAATCCTTGGGCCCCGTAAGTCTCATGGAATTCAATTTGGAAACGGGCCGAACCCATCAAATCCGGGTCCACACGTCCATGCATGGTTTTCCGATTTTCAACGACGCAACCTACGGTGGGGACAGCATCGTCCGCGGACCTCAACGCGGTTCCTACCGGAGTTTTGTGACCAAGTGCATGCAGGAAATGCCTCGTATGGCCTTGCATGCCAAGACCTTGGGCTTTGTACACCCGGAAACGGGTGCCGCCATGTTTTTTGATTCGGATTTGCCCCCCGATTTTGAACAGACCCTCAAAGCCTGGAGGGAATGGGCCGCGCAGGAAGGTTAAATTATTGGAAGACGAAAGAAAAAATTATTAATTGTTATGGCAAACTTTATTTATCTCCTTCGGCACGGTCAAACCGATTTCAACCTCCATGATTTGGTTCAGGGAAGCGGTCACGACACCTCGCTCAATGAAACAGGTCGAAGGCAGGCCGGTTTGTTTTATGATGCCTATGCCAACGAAGGTTTTGACACTTTTTATTGCTCATTGCTGCAACGAAGCCGTCAAACTTTGAACCCTTTTCTGGAAGATCCCCAATACCAAAATGTTCCGCTCTTGGCCAGGGAGGGATTGAATGAGTTCCATTGGGGGGATTTTGAGGGTCGTCGCTTTGACGAGTTCGATGGTATTTACCGCCAGCTGGTGCAGGACTGGCGAAACGGACAGGTCGATGCCGCACCGCCGGGTGGGGAATCCCCCAACCAAGTGGCCAACCGTATGATGCCGGTGGTCGAGGAATTCCATCAAAGCCCTCACCACAAAATTTTGGTCTGCCTGCATGGGAGGGCCCTTCGTCTTTTGTTATGCATGTTGACGGGCCAACCCTATTCGGCCATGGATGATTTTGACCATTCCAACCTTTGCCTCTATGTTCTCCAAAAAGACGGTGAACATTATCGTGTTATCGAAGCAAACCGGACCGACCATCTCCAGGGCAACCGGACCGGAGAGGCTCGTCGTTAGGCTTCGGTTTCGGGGTGGTCCTCGGTTTCGGGGTGGTCCTCCAATGTTTTGAGGACTTTTTGGATGCAGGCCTGCATAACCGCTTTGGGTTCTGGACAAAAGCGTTGATGCAAACGGTGGGCCAAAAGGGCGCTAACCGAAACGGCGCGGTGCCCCATGAGGCGGCTTAGACCATAAAGCCCCGCCGTTTCCATTTCAAGATGGGTGATGCCTTGGAGGCGACCGCCAAAAACCGTTCGGAATGCCGCGGCTTTGGAAAGCAGATCGGGGTAAGTACTCCATCCGTGAAGATTGCGGCCTTGGGGCCCGTAGAACCCTGCGCAAGTCCAATTGATTCCGGAAGGAAGTCCGGCGTTATGCATCCTTTGGAGCCACTCGGGGTCGGCCGATACCGCGCTGGGTTGGGCTGGTGGGTGGGGGCCATAAAGGGCATCGGCCGCTGCCTGGCCCAGCGCTTGTTCATCCTCTTGAATAGGAACCCGGTAATGGGCTAGCAGACCGTCAAAGGACAAGGCAGCCGAACTGACCATGACTTGGCCTTCTTCGATGCCTTCTTGGAGGCAGCCCGCCGTACCAATCCGAACGAGGGTCAAGGGTCGGACCCGTTCCAAGGGACGCCCGTTGGTCCAATCCAGGCGTCTGAGGGCGTCCAACTCATGCATAACAATGTCCACATTGTCGGTACCTATGCCTGTGCTGCAAACCGTGAGCCTTTGGGAGCCCAACCAGCCGGTTTGGGTCACAAATTCTCGGCGCGAGCGCTCCAATTCAACCCGGTCCCAATGCATCGTCACCTCTTGAACCCGGTCCGGGTCACCGACCAGCAGGATGCGGTCCGCTATATCGTCCGGATGTAGCCCCAGGTGGTACACCGAGCCATCCTCGTTCCGTATGAGTTCGGTCGCCGAAGGGAAGAAATTTGGGTTCATTTTTTTGGTGTGGGGTGGGGGATGGTTGGGTGGATTTTGCGATCCAAGAAATGTTAGGAATGCCCGGATTGTTGAAGGGCCAAGCGGGCTCTTTGGGTAACAAGGTTTAGATCCTGGGATCGCATGCAATCAAAATGACCTCGCGGGCATTGGGGGTGCCCCAGTTTGCTGCAAGGCCTGCAGGGTGTAGCGGTTTCAAAATATTCAGCTCCCGCAGAAGGCAGGTTCTTCAAGACCGCATTCGGAGCTTGGCTGCCTATCGACGCGTTGCCCACCAATCGACCATCTTCCCATCGGAGAGCAGTGGGCGCGGGTTGAGCAAGCCAAGGATGCATGCCGAATTCCGGCAAGGTATTGCCCCAGACCACCAAGGTTTTGATGCCCAAGGCCGATGCGATATGCATCAAGCCGGTGTCCGGGGTGAGCAGGCAAGCGCATTGGGACAAAGCCCAGGCTGATTCCTGTAGGCCCCATTCGCCGCAGCGGTGGGCCAGGTCTGATCGCCCGGACTGGGCCTGAAGTCGCTCGGCTCGCTCCCGGTCGGTAGGCCCGCCCATCAACAAGAGGGGACCGGGCAGGCTACGGCAAAGCGAAAGAAGTTGATCTTCGGTCATGCATTTGGTGGCGTGTTGGGCGCCCAAGGCCAAGGCCATGATCGGACGCCCCGTTTCCCAGCCCATGCGTTCGTGCAAAGAAGGTCCGGGCCTGGGGGTCAAGGGGAGTTCCAGACCCTTGCCATCATCGGGTATGCCCCAAGGAGCCAGCATTTTTTGGTATTTCTGGACGGTATGGATGATGGATTGGGGTCGCTTTTTGGTTTGGACTATCCACCACTTGCCCAGGTTGTTTTTGGAAAGGGCTAACCTGGGAAGATGCTGCCCCCGGAGCCGCATCCGCAGATACCAGCGCAAGGTGCGCCAATTGTTATGGAGATCAATCCAGGCGTCAAAGGACTGTTGGGCGAGTTCATCGAGCAAAGCGGATTCGTTGCCGTCCCATTGATGGATAGCATGGAGGCGGGGGTTGGCTTCCAGCAAGGGTTCCATCCCCTTTTTGGTAACAAAATGCAAACGAACCAAGGGGAATTCCTGCTGCAACCAACGAATGACCGGGGTGCAAAGCACCACATCGCCGATGGAGCTTAGCCGAAGCAGGCAAAGCGATCCGCCGCTGGTTCGAAGGCGATGAAGGAGTTGGTCTGTCTCCGTCAACGACTTAGGGCAACGGTTGTGGAACGAATTCCAAGCGCGCTTGAATACCGCGGTTTTGGATCCAGGGCCGCACGTGTTGGTAGGGTCGGTACAAGGGCCCCCATTCGCTGCGACTTTGGTAATCCGCGTAGGCCCCCGATAGTTGTCCGATGATTTCTTCGACCGGGTCCTTGACTTCGGGTAATTCCCTCAGACGGTAGGAGGACAATTTGGCCATACGGGCCGCACAGGCGATGGCGTCGTTAAGACCGCCCATTCGATCCACCAAGCCAAGGGCCAAGGCTTGTCGACCGGTATAAACCCGCCCCTGAGCCAAGCTGTGGACCGAATCGGGGCTGAGCCCCCGGCCTTTGGATACCACCGAAACAAAGTCTTCGTAGACTTGATTCACCCCTTCTTGGATGAGGGCCCTTTCATCGGGACGCATGCGGCGGGACAGGCTCATGATGTCGGCGTAGGGCCCGGTGGTCACCCGATCAACGGTAATCCCCAATTTGTTTTTCATAAAATCGCCCACATAGGGTACCAGACCAAAGACTCCTATGGAACCTGTTATGGTGTTGGGCGAAGCAAAAATGCTATCGGCCGCGGCTGCGATATAATAACCACCCGATGCAGCAACTCCACCCATGGACACCACCAAAGGAATGCCGGCCTGGCGTATCAATTGCGTCTCACGCCAAATGATATCCGATGCCAAGGCCGATCCTCCCGGAGAATTAACACGCAGAACCACCGCCTTGGTTTTCTTGTCGAGGCGGGCTTTGCGAAGGGCTTCGCTGAGGCGGTCACCGCCCATTTGTCCATCAGAGCCCTCACCGCTGACGATATCGCCTTCGGCGTAGACGATGGCAATTTTGTCTTTGGTTTCTTTGGTCGCAGGAGTGGAACCGGGCATGGTTTTTTGATCCTTTTCGTCTAAACTAGTAAAGTATTCCGAAGCTGTAACAAAGCGCAATTTGTCAATGGATTTGGCCTTGGTCTTTCGCTGCATCCATGCCAAGACCTGATCCCGGTACAGCAAACTGTCCACAAGACCCGCTTTCACCGCCGAGGCCGCATTGCGGACCACCGCCGCATCAGCCAAACGCCTTAAGGTATCCGGATGCAGACCCCTGTTTTTGCCAAGGTGGTCGAGCATTTCGGCATAAACCCCTTGGATCAAAGCGTTTTGTTGGAATCGGTTTTCTTCGGAAAGGTTCTCGCGCACCAACATTTCACCGGCACCCTTGAACTTGCCAACCCGGATCAATTCGATTTCCATATCCAATTTCTCAAACATGCCTTTGAGAAAAACAGGCTCGGTGGCCAGACCGTTGAACATGGCGATGCCGGTGGGGACCATGCAGAGGGGCTTGGCCATGGAAGCCAAAAGCAGGGTTCCCTGGGTATAGGATTCGGAGTGAGCGATGACCCATTTGCCACGGCGCTTGAAACGTTCAAGACCTTCGCGGATTTGGTCCCGCTGGGTCATGTCCCCCTGCACCTCGTTAAGATCCAAAAAGACCCCTTGAATCTTTGGGTCTTTGCCGGCATGGTGAAGGACCACCAAAAGTTCCTGCACCGAAATCCCTTCGTTGGATTGAAAATTCATCCAATCGAAATTGGAAAGGGGGTTTTCGCTGCTGCGTTCAACCAAAGGTTGATCAAGGCGGAGATGCAGGATGGAACCAGATTCTACCTCAAACGTAGCGTTGCCCCCACCGGAGCCGGCAATACCGGCAATAATCACGACCACGATGAGTAGGCCCAAAAGTTGAAAGAGAAGCAGGCCCAGCATGGTGGCCAATACGGTTTTGAAAAACGATTTCATGGCAGAAGGTTAAAAAAAAACAATGAGTGAAAAGTGCGAATCGAAGGGGTGGTTATTTATTTAGGGCCCGATTAGCGAAGAGATTGAAATGCAATTCTAACCAAAGGTAAACGATAACATGCATCGCAAAGCAATTATAGGGCTGGGCAGCAACCTGGGAGAACGGCATGATCACCTCCAAAAGGCCATCCAATGGCTCGAAAATGTGGTTGGTCCACCCTTGGCTGCCTCTGCTGTTTGGGAGTCGGAACCCTGGGGTTACGCCAGTGCCCATCCCTACTTGAACATGGTTGTTATCCTTCAAACCGACTTGGAACCAGGAGCCCTTTTGCGGGTTCTCCTGGGGATTGAACGCCGATTGGGAAGGAATCGTCAGGACGAAGAGGGGACGGCGGATCGTCCCATTGATTTGGACCTCTTGGGGATGGAAGACCTGGTTTTTTCCGAAGCAGGTCCGGAAGGCTTGGTTTTACCACATCCCCGTATGCATCTGAGGCGCTTTGTGTTGGAGCCCCTGAACGAGGTTTGGCCACGATGGGTTCATCCTGTCCTGGGTCAGACCGTGCAGGACATGCTCATTCAATGCGAGGATTCGAAAGGGCCGGTTCGGGTGGAGCGCATCCCCGGTGGAATGGAAACCCTGGCCTAAGCCAGCAGGCATGGCAACAGGTCCCCAACGGAAGTACATCGTCATCGAAGGCAATATCGGGGCTGGCAAAACCACCCTGGCCTCCCGGCTTGCCGCGGATTGGGGCATGCCCTTGCTCCTTGAGAAATTTTTGGACAATCCCTTTCTGCCCCTTTTTTACCAAAACCCTGACCGCTACGCCTTTTCAACCGAAACCGCCTTTTTGGCCGAGCGCTATCGGCAGATGCACGAAGAAATGGAGGCCTTGGATTGGAAAACCCATGGCCTGGTCGCCGATTATACTTTTTACAAAAGTTTGGTCTTTGCATCCAAGACCCTGCCCCCCCAAGAAGCCGTTCTTTTCAGGGATTTGTTTGGCATCATCAACAGGCAGTTGCCCCAGCCGCAGCTCCTGGTCTATTTGAGCAGCCCATCGGCCCGTTTGATGAGCAATATCCGGCACCGAGGCCGGGATTTTGAACAAAGCATTACCCCGGAATACCTGGCCGGTGTGGAAAGTTCCTACCGGGATTTTTTGGCCCAAGCCGGGGGCCTTCGTTGCCTATGGGTTCATTGGGAGGAGGGGGTGGACTTGCAAGCTGATGAAGGCCGGTACCAGCGATTCAAGGACTTTTTGGGCGGAGATTTTCGGTACGGGTTAACCTCCGTCAATTTGGGGGATCTATGAGCAGGATTAGCCCCAAGTTCCCAGTCTTGGGCTTTATTTTGGGCCATGTTTAAACGCCGACCTTTTTGGGGTCCTGGAACAACGATGCGCTCTGGTTGGGGGCTCTTCGTCGTGATTTGTCTTTGTTTGGCAGGTTTGGGCGAAGGGTTTGCCCAGGGTACGGGATCCTTGGGAGGGCTGGTGACCGATGGGGATGACAAACTTCCTTTGATTGGGGTGAATGTGGTCATCAAAGGCAGCAGCCTGGGAAGCTCCTCCAACCTGGACGGACGATACCTGCTATCCAAAATTCCAGTCGGAACCTACCAAGTGGAGGTGACCTACCTGGGTTACGAAAAAAAGATTTTTACGGGAATACGCATCCGCCCCAACCAAACAGAAACCCTCAACATTGTCTTGCGGCGATCGGCGGTGACCATGGATCAGGAGGTGGTCGTGGTGGGGGATAAGCCCCTTATAGATTTGGAGCAGACCCGTACCGAGCAGCGCATTGGTCAGGAAAGCATCGAGGCGGCCCCATCGCGTTCGGTTCAATCGGTGTTAAACACCCAGGCAGGGGTCATGCTGAACCCCGAAGGCCTCAGCATACGCGGAGGTCGGACCTACGAAACAGCGTTTGTGATCGACGGGGTTTCGGCCACCGACCCCTTGGCCGGTACGGGTTTTGGGATTGACCTGGGGACCAACTCCATTGACAAAATGGAAATTGCCACCGGCGGTGGGGATGTGGCACAGGGCGATGGCTCGGCGGGGATCGTCCGAACGCGCACCCGTTCCGGCGGGGATCGATGGGCCTATTCCTTGACCGCTCGTTCGGATCAATGGGGGCTTAACAACCACTGGAATTCGGTTTGGAACAACCAGGTTTACGAGGCCACCCTGGGCGGTTCGGTGCGGGGTCTTTTCAAACAACCCCTCCGCGTTTTTACCTCGTTCAAAGGGACCTTTGACGATCAATATTTTCGGACCCCGGCCCAACAAGTCAAATCGTCGCTGTACCCAACCAACGGCCTGTCGCCGATGCAGGACAACCGCTGGGCGGGCATGCTCAAGTTGGATTATGCTTTTCATCCCGGCCTGCGTTTGAGTGGAACGTACCTCCGCTCCCTTACCATCAACCAGGATGTGAACATGCTCCGGATTATCGGCAACGATGCTCCGTTCCTGCCCGGTTACCAGTTTGAATTTGCCCTGCAACCGGACAACGCCCTGACCTATACCCACGATACCAACCTCGAAAGTCTGCAGCTTAATCACACGACTTCCAAGCGCTTTTCGTATACCGTCAATGCATCCCGCCTCTATGTCCGCCTAAGGGCCGATGCTAACGGACGGGATTGGCGCC
>Ga0214923_10000946_pt1 | contig 42487 bp, 37 predicted proteins | sample LL1510_MetaG_FD_177993 | JGI IMG/M metagenome (GOLD analysis project Ga0214923, IMG submission 177993) | Freshwater microbial communities from Lake Lanier, Atlanta, Georgia, United States - LL-1510 | ecosystem: Environmental > Aquatic > Freshwater > Lake | place: USA: Georgia | collected... | reverse complement strand
GTCACCAGTAGGTCGCACAAATAGGCCGAACCCTTGATATCACGCCGCACCGGGTATATGCTCCGCAAAAACTGCTTCAGCTCAATTATGGCATGGCTCACCAATACTGCCATAAAATTATCACCATACCCCAATCCATGGGCAATCCCACCCGCCACCGCATAAATATTTTTCATGATGGCGGCATATTCGGTTCCTTCAGAATCCTCACTCACCGATGCATGAACATAGCGATTTCGAAGGGCAGATGCCAAAAATTCAGCGCGAACGGGGTCACGTCCTGAAATAGTCAGATAACTCAACTTCTCTTGTGCCACCTCCTCGGCGTGACACGGGCCACCAATCAGCAAAAACCTATCCTCCGGTAGATCAAAGTGCCGGAGCAAATATTGTCCGATCAATAGATTTTCGTCGGGGATCATTCCCTTTACAGCCGAAATCACAATTTTATTCAGAAATGCCTCGCGTGATAGCGGAGATAAGGCCGCTTTCAGAAAAGCAGAAGGCACAGCCATCACTACATGGGTTGCCCATTGAACAGTTGCATGCAGGTCGGTACTGATGGCCGAAGACTTCATCCGCACCGTTGCAGCCGGCAGGTAACGAGGATTATGGTGGTATTTTCGGATAAACTGAACAGTTTCTGAATTGCGCATCCACCAGCGCACGTCTACCCGGTTGTCGAGCAGGATTTTAACCAACGCAGTGGCCCAACTTCCCCCGCCTAAAATGGCTATTTGGGGTGTTGGCCCGGCAAGGCGTGATTGTAAGCCAGCATTGACTTTAGGTTGCCTCATTCCTCAGCAAACAACTGATCGCGCTCCACCCGTGTGACTTTCTGTCCATCTTCGAGCGATTTCGACAATGCAGTGAAAGGTGCCGTCACCACCTCTTCACCCGATTTGATACCCGACAAAATTTGAATATACTGGTCGTCCTGGATCCCTGTTTTCACCTGAACAGCCTTAACAACTCCATTTTGGTACACAAAAACCACTTCTCTTAGATCTGACTTTTTTTCATCAACGGATTGCGTTTCTTCTTGTTCTTTTTCTCCTCCAACATCCCCAAAACGCTTTTTAGGCTTGCCGTCGGCCCCAAACATGCGCGTGGTGACTGAGGTGATGGGCACTGATAATACGTTTTCGACCCGATTGGTAAGGATTTCGACGGATGAACTCATGCCAGGTCGCAATGGGGGTCGTCCCCCCACCAATAAATCGGAATAAGAACCATTCACCAATCTAATTCGTACTTCAAAATTCGTGGCTTGGTCACCCGTTGCCCCCATGGCCAGACCAGCCTTACTGGAATGAGCCACCTCCCTAACCCATCCACTGAATACCCTACCCGGATAGGCATCTACCTCAACGCGTACGCTATCGCCTTTCTTGATGCGCACCACATCTCCTTCACTCACCTCAACAAGCGCCTCCATTTTTCCCAGGTCGGCGATACGGATCATTTCTGTGCCGGTCATCTGCATGGTGCCTACCACTCGTTCACCTACCGCCACTGAAAGACGGGTTACTATTCCATCGATGGGGGCATACATATTGGTGCGCTGAAGCTGTTCGCGCGCTTCCTTTTGTCCGGCCGCGGCACTCCCAACTGCGTATCCTGCTGCCAGCAATGTTTGTCGCGCTGCCTCTAAATCCTCCAAAAATGCATCATGGGTGGCTTTAGAGTTTTGAAATTCCGCCTCTGAAATGACTTTTTCTTGATACAATTTGCGGTTGCGTTCATAAGCTGGCTGAATGTTGACTTGATAAGTGGCCTTCAGTTGGTTGAGTCGCGCCTTTGATGTGGCTTCCTGGGCTTTGGCACTGTTCAACGCTGCCTCGCTTCTGTCTAATCCCGCAACCACCAACTCGGGGTTGATTCGCGCCAGAAGTTGTCCCTTCCGCACGGAATCGCCCTCGGCCACCAGCAGTTCGATAACCTCCCCCGAGATTTCAGATGACAGCTTGACCTCCGTTTCGGGCTGTATTTTTCCGTTCGCGAGCACGGTCTCCACAAGTGTCCTAAGCTGTGCGGCTTCAACAGATACTTTTTCTGGCTCAGTTTTGCCAATCCAACCCATGGTGCGCGCCAGGAGCATGGCCAACAATAGGATTCCGGCCACCAACAGTATGCGGTATAAGGGTTTCATGCGTTTCCAAAATTGCATAGGGCTGTCTTTATTCTAAAATGATGGGGCGTCCAAGGTAAAAATCGATGACTTTGGCACGGAAGAGCATTTCATAACGCGCCTGTTCAAGGTTCACCTCCGCAATTTGCAATCGATTCTTTATGGTGGTGAATTCAACCGGATTGATTAAACCTTGTTCTTGTCGCCGCTCACTAAAACTATAATTCTCGCGTTGGGCTTCCACATTGCGGCGGTTGGCTTCTACCCGGGCCAAAGCGGCGCGGTATTCTGTGATGGCTCGGGTGACATCAGTAAACAGCTGGTTGCGTGCGGTCTGGATTTGCAATCGTGCCTGTGTGGCCGATTGAGTAGCCCTTTTAATTTGCGTCTCAACCTGAGCGCCGTTGGCGATCGGAATGGAGAGGGAGAGGCCTAAGCCATATCCCAGGTTATCCCCCCATTGACTGAAGCGCGGAACCAGCGCCGTTGGGTAGCTCAAAACGGGCCGAACGACCAATTGTGTAGGGTCATTTTCCAGGTAGCCCACCGGTGCTGTGCCCGTAATAACCGGTGGTTGATCGGTTAAAAAACGTCGATTCGTACTGGAGTAAACGGTACTCATATTGGCAAAGCCGCGCAAGCTCGGATACCTTGCCGCCCGTGCAGCGGATAGTCCATACAGCGCTTGCTTTTCGCGCAATTGTGCCGCCTTAAGTTCGGGCATGCGCTGCTCAGCCTGTGCATATAACGCCTGTATGCCGATTTCCAATGGTATTTGCAATTCAAATTGCGTGGCTTGCTTGATTCGGAAAGAACTGGGGTCGGGCAATTGCAATAAGAGGGCCAGGTTAATCAATGCATTGGTGGTGGTGTTTCGGGCATTCACCAAACTTAACTCCTCGCTCGACTCCTGAGCTCTGATGTTGAGCAGATTATCAATACTCAATGCACCGGCATCAACCAATTTTTGGATCCTTTCGCGTTGCGCACGGGTCATTTCTAACTGTTTCACTGCGGACTCTTCCAATTTCTCGGCCAAAAGAGCCTGCAGATACAAATTAGCAATGCTGAGGGCAATATTGTTTTTGGTGCTGTTTAAATCCTCTTTGCTGGCTTCGAAAGCCATTTCCTGCGATTTAATGCCTTGTCTGAGTTGACCACCTCCATAAAGTAAGGCCCCGCTTTGCAGACTCAACTGGTTAGATTCGATGGTTTGTTCATCAAAGGTGTTGGTGAACGGGTCAATCACGCGTCCGTTGTTCAGGCTCAGTGAGCTCCCCGCGTTGGCTGTGGGGTAGCGACTCCATTGGAGTTGACGAAGTTCGTTGCGGTTATTGGTGACTTGAATAGCTGCCTGTCGTATACTCAGATTGCTGTCAAGTGCATGTTTAATACAACGATCTAAAGTCCACGCCCCTTCGTTTGGCACAGCCATCCCGGTTTGGGCCCTGGTGTATGGTGTAAACATCAAAAAGACCACCCAAAAGAGGCTTAAGGGTATGTGCAGAATGAACCGTTCGAATCTGAAAGCGTCTGTGATGATCTTCACATGTACCAATTAATGGACTTATCAATATTAAACTTACAAAAATACGGGGAATTAGCCCATAATCCGCTTCAGACGCCTCGTTTTAATGGCCCTCAGAGCCATTCATGACACGACAACATCTCAAAACGCACACATAATGTGGATAAGTTCTTGGGCGATTTTTATGACAATGATGAAAAATCTCTATAAATTCCATTTTTTTTAACTTTAAATTAACTTTATGAACACAGACAAACTTTTTCTCTGGTTGGTTTGCTGGCTGGTGCCGATGGGCCTGGCCTCAGCCCAATCGCTCACGGCAACAGGCATCGTTCGTGATACGGGCCAAAAAACACCGCTTTCGGGCGTTGCCGTTGTGGAAACGGGGACAACCAATGGCACCATTTCCGATGCGGAAGGCCGATTCCGTTTGCGTGTGGCTTCTCCCAACTCATCCCTCAGCTTTACCTATTTGGGGATGCAGAAGCTCACTTTAAAGGTCACTTCAACCCCTATGGATGTGGTGATGTCGCCAGATGCCGAGCAATTGGGCGAGGTGGTGATTACCGCATTGGGCATCAGCCGCGAAAAAAAGGCATTGGGATATAGTGTCGAACAAGTAGGCGGTGCAGAAATCCGTGCTTCTGGTGAGAGCAATATGGTGTCTGCAATGTCCGCCAAGGCCGCTGGCGTTCAGGTCACCGCCTCCAGCGGTGCCGCCGGTGCGGCATCCTACATCAAAATCAGGGGAAATGCCTCGTTTAGTGCGAACGATAACCAACCACTTTTTGTAGTAGACGGGGTGCCGATCGACAACTCACAACTCAACACCGAAGATTTGAGAGGTGGTGTTGCGCTATCCAACCGTGCGATCGACATCAACCCGGACGATATCGAGGATATTTCCGTGCTGAAAGGCGGGGCCGCTGCTTCATTGTATGGTACCCGTGGAGCCAATGGCGTGATATTGATCACCACCAAAAAAGGTAAGTTTAATCGTCCATTTACTGTCGATTACTCCTCCTCGATGGAAACCATGTCGCCCAATAAACTCCCCGAACTGCAAGACACCTATTCACAAGGCCTTGGCAATTACCGTTCATTTGCGAATGGCAATTCAACCCCATTCTCTTGGGGGCCTAAAATCAGTGATTTGGGAGTCACCAGCAGTGGCAGCATCACCGGGGTTGATTCTTTGATGGCTCCCGGCACCAAAGGCACAGTTCCCCAATTCAACCAATACGATTTCTTCCGCACAGGCTACCGATTCAACAACAACCTAAGTGTTTCCGGCGGAAATGACCGCACCACCTATTATATGTCTGTCGGCAACCTGCGTGAGTCGGGGGTCATCCCCTTGAACGAATTCAGCAGAACAACTGTTCGTGCGAGTGGCATGGCTCAGGTGTCGCAGAAGATGAAATTATCTTCATCCGTTAATTTCTCAACTTCTGGAGGACAGCGAATCCAGCAAGGTTCTAATACATCCGGACTCATGTTAGGATTGTTGCGCACATCCCCCACATTCGATAACTCGGGCGGCGCTACAGAGGCCGATGATCCAGCATCATATCTTTTGCCCAATGGCACACAACGCAGGTACCATACCACCTACGACAATCCCTATTGGACAATTAACCAAAACCCATTCAACGATAAAGTAAATCGTGTACAAGGATATGTGCAGGCCGATTACAACGCAACTGATTGGCTGTCATTTATGTATCGTCTGGGAACGGATAATTACACCGATAGGCGGACACAGGTTTTTGCGCGTCAATCGCGAAATGCTGTGAATGGCCGAATTATCGAAGACGTGTACACGTGGTCGGAGTTGAACAGCGACCTCGTTGCACGTGCCAAAAAGCAATTCGGTGAGCTCGATGCCAATTTAATGGTGGGCTGGAACGTGAATCAGCGCAACCTAGATAATGTCTATGCACAAGGTGATGGCTATGCACTTGAAGGCTTCAACAACCTTTCAAACGCTTCCAACATCATTGCCTCACAAAGCGTACAACGCCGTCGTCTTGCTGGGGTTTATGGCGAGTTGTCGCTCGGATATAAAAGTCAGTTCTTCTTAACAGCCACTGCTAGGGGTGATCAGGCATCTACTTTTGGGGATGTTTCTCAGGTAATCTTCTACCCATCCCTCAGTGGAAGCTGGATGTTCACCGAAACATTTGGCATGAGTACGGGAACATTAAGTTCGGGTAAACTCCGATTTTCAACTGCAAAAGTGGGTCTGGAGCCAGCTTTTGGTTCTAACCGCACTTATTTCAACAAGGCCAGTTCGCTCTCTGGATGGATCGATGGGGTACAATTCCCCTTTGGCACCACAACAGGTTTCTCATTGTCGGATGTTTTGGGTAACCCCAATTTACGTCCGGAGTTCACCCAAACCAATGAAATTGGATTGGAATTGGGACTACTTGATAACCGCGTGACTGTGGATCTCACCTACTACAACCAACAATCGAAAGACCTGATCGTGGCTGTGCCAGTGGCTGGATCTACTGGATTCACAAATATGTACCAAAACATCGGTCAGATGGAAAACAAGGGTATTGAGTTAAATACACGCATCAAGTTGGTCGACAACAATTCTGTGAAATGGAATGCAGGCGTAGTATTTACACGCAACCGCAATAAGGTGGTTGAATTAGCGCCTGGCGTGGACGTCATTGACTTGCCTTGGGGCTTTTTCGGCGCCAACCAGCGACTGGTAAAGGGCGAGGCCTATGGAACCCTCTATGGGGATGATTGGGAGCGCGATGCCAATGGCAATGCCTTGGTGGATGAGAACGGCTACCCCATTTATTCATCAACAGAAGTGGTCGTTGGTAACCCGAACCCCGATTGGCTGATGGGCATTAATTCAGACATCAGTTGGGGCAATTGGAGCATGGACATGCTGTGGGACATCCGTCAGGGTGGCGACATCTGGAATGGTACCCGGGGAGCCCTCTACTATTTCGGAACCCATGCTGATGTAGGAGGAGATCGTTCGGACGAGTTTGTATGGACGGACGTTAAAACCGGCAATACCGGAGTTTACGCACCTGGGACCATCATCAACGGCGAAGATGTGAGTGGACAAGCCAACAACACCCCCGTTCCCGCTGATTTTACGTCATATGTTGCGGGTCCTTTAAGTGGATTCACAGGGGCTTCTAGTCCATTCATCGAGGACGGCTCATGGGTTCGCCTACGCCAATTGTCTTTAAACTATCGTCTGCCTTCCAATTACTTTAAATCAGGAAGTACACTTAAAGGAATTACCCTCGGTGTTTCCGGAAGAAACTTGTTGTTGTTCACCGACTACAAAGGCATCGACCCCGAGACAAACCTATCAGGTGCTACGAATAGTCAGGGCGCCGATTACTTCAATATGCCCAACACAAGGGGCTTTATCTTTAGCCTGAAAGCCAACTTCTAAAAACAGAAACGAAACATGAAAAAGTTATCATTTATTTCTCTCAGCTTCCTGCTTTTTGTTTTGGCGGGATGCTCAAAGGATTGGTTGGAGGAGTATACCACCGATCCAGCTCGTCCGGCGGACGTATCAGTACAGGTCCTCCTGCCTTCTGCTCAAATCTCGTTTGGCATGGCACAAGGAGATGCGGTCGCCCGCCTTACCTCCATTTTCATGCAACAAATGACCGGCACCGACCGGCAGTCGCTCGCCCACAATCGCTATGCACAAATAGGCGAGGCCGACTTTGATCAAGTGTGGTCTGATAATGGCTACGCTGGTGGCTTGTATGATTTAAAAATCATTATCGACAAGACAGAGGCATCTTCTCCGAATTATGCGGGTGTAGCTAAAGTCATGACGGCCATGTATTTGGGCCACTTCACCGACATCTGGGGGAATATCCCCTATACTGATGCCATGAAGGGAGCAGATGGCTTGAATCCGGCTTATGATTCTCAAGAACAGATCTATGCGAGCATCATGACTTTGTTGGATGAGGCCATCGCGAATATGGCGGCCACAACTTCGGCCATCAAACCTGGTGCCGAAGACTTGGTTTATGCAGGGAGTTTAAGTAAGTGGACCAAATTAGCCCATTCGCTTAAAGCACGCTATATGAACCATCTTTCCAAGAAGCCGGGCTACAATCCTTCGGGAATACTTGCTGAAGTGGCCGCAGGCTTGTCTTCGAATGCCGATGATGCCAAAATTACTTTCCAGGTCTCACCCAATGCGAATCCTTGGTATCAGTTCAACACCCAACGGGCTGGTTATATTAGTCAGTATGGCAGCATGTATACCATGATGGAGAGCAAGAACGACCCAAGAGTCTCTTTGTATCGTTCGGCCGACTCAACTGAAATGCCAGCTTATGGTTCAGAGACGTCACCTTTGAACTTGATGACCTATGCTGAATTGAAGTTTATCGAAGCAGAGGTTCGCCAACGCCAATCGTCGGGAGCAGGCACTGCTCTGCGCGATGCAGTGGAAGCCAATATGTCGTCGTTGGGAGTTCCTTCGGCGGCAGCCACAACCTATTTGAATACATTGTCGGCCAATCCTACTTTGGAGCAGGTCATGAATGAAAAGTATGTGGCCATGTTTTCACATGTGGAGTCGTGGACCGACTGGCGTCGTACCACTTTTCCGACGCTTTCGGTTTATCCCGGTGCGCAGTTTGCCGAAATTCCACGGAGGCTTCCTTATCCACAAAATGAGCGCCTCTACAACAAGAATTTCATCGATTTACAAGGTGCTGATGGATTTCTGCAGCGCCTTTGGTGGGATCAATAAGCTCCACTACGGACAAAAAAAAGGCCGGTTCTCACGAACCGGCTTTTTTTTACGCGTCAGATTACTTGCAATTAGTTAGCTGCGGCATACCGACGGCTGACCTCTTCCCAATTCACCACATTCCAAAAGGCCGAGATGTAGTCGGGCCGGCGGTTTTGGTACTTTAGGTAATAGGCGTGTTCCCAAACGTCTAGGCCCAAAACGGGGATTCCATTGCAGTCGGTCACCACATCCATCAGTGGATTATCTTGATTTGGGGTACTGCAAATCGAAAGCTTCCCCTTTTCAGCACATAGCCATGCCCATCCCGAACCAAATCGGGTGGCCGCTGCCTGGGCAAACTTCTCCTTAAATGTTTCGAATGAACCAAAATCGCGGGCTATTGCACTGGCCAATTCACCCGTTGGGGCACCTCCACCGTTGGGCGATAATACCGTCCAAAACAGACTGTGGTTATAATGGCCGCCACCATTGTTACGTACCGCTGGCGATAATTGGCTCACGATCGACATCAATTCTTCCAGCGACTTACCTTCATGAGGTGTTCCCGTGAGGGCGGCGTTTAGGTTGTTGACGTAGGCTGCGTGGTGTTTGCCATGGTGGATTTGCATGGTGTTTGCATCGATGTGCGGCTCGAGCGCATCATAGGCATAAGGGAGAGGAGGTAATTCAAATGACATTTTATTGGTTTTAGTGTGAAGAATATGTTGGTTAATAATGGATTCAGTTAAAGAGCTGGGGAAAGTAGTTCCCGCGTAGGCATTTGGCGTACATGTCCAGATCGGAGGAAGAAAGATCTGAGATGCGGTCCGATCAGGCCCATTCATGAGCGAGAAGTTACCCGTTTTTGGCGGGTCAACGACCACCAGCTGGACCGCCAAGGCTTCGTCTGGGGGTTGGGGTGGGGGGAAAAACAACATAGTCGATACATTAATTAAGTGCAAAATAAACACAGAATTTAGGGAAAAGGTTTTCACCACCAAATTTCAGTGGCTTTTGCCATAAATATTGAAGGCCTCCAAAAGATAGAAGGCCTCCAATTGGATTAAGGCGATTCGAAAATAATTATTAGGGCAGTCTAAATTTTGTATTTTTGCACCCAATATGCTATTACATCGTCGACCCGTAAACCAATTAGCTCTTCGATTGGGATCGACTGGTCGATTTTTTATCCTTTTCCTGCTGTTTTTCTGTGGGACATCGATAAACAACAGCTATTGTTCCCCGAACCGAACATGGAACCAAGCGCTCAGGCCGGCGGAAGTCGGTGCGCACGCCACATCAATTGAACGTAGTTCGGAGAAGGCACCTCAATTCTTATCCCACGTCACACTGGAATACCTCGACCTGGCTACCCAACATCCGCATCAAACACAGAAATCCAAACAGCAAACAGAAAATGCGCCATCTGTTCATCCGAAAACAGTCACTCAAAAAAAGGAAAAACAACGCCCATTGATTGTGGCCACAACCGGATTCCTGGCCGACATCACCGCCCATATCGCTGGAGATGCCTGCGAGGTGGTATCACTGCTCCCCACTGGTACCGATCCCCATACCTACGAGGCCATTCCGAACGATGCTGCCCTACTGTCAAGGGCCGATATGGTTATAGAAAACGGCCTAACCCTGGAGGGATGGCTGGATAAATTGATCAGGAACACGAGTAAAAGTGCCATTCGGGTGGTGGCAACCAGGGGAATCGTACCCATTCAAAGCACCGAACACCAAGGAAGTGTTGATCCACATGCATGGATGGATCCAGTGTATGGTCGTCAATACGCCCGTAATATTTGCTCAGCGCTCATCAACCTATTGCCAGAAAAACAGCTCGAATTGGAGGATAGGTGGTTACTTTATGACCAACAACTGGCAGAAACCGATGCCTACATAGGTAGAATCTTGTCTGTGGTGCCCCCCGAACATCGGGTTATTGCCACAACCCATGATGCATTTCGCTATTGGGCTAACCGCTACGGCTTTGGGGTTCTGTCGCTCCTCGGCACGACAACCGATGCCGAAGTGCGCACCAGCGACCTCCAAGAAATGGTCAGAAACATACAGAGTCGTCGCCTTCCTGCCCTATTTGTAGAGTCCACCCTCAACCCCCGCCTCATGCAGCAAGTGGCTGGTGATGGGGGAATTCGATTGGGCGGGAAACTGTATGCCGACAGCATGGGCCCCAAAGGAAGTGGAGCCGACACCTATATTAACATGCTCAAACATAATGCACGAATAATCGCTGCAGCGCTTGCACCACAACATGCCAATACCGCGGAAAAAAACGAACCAGAATCAATTCTACTGATCATATTGGCCTGCTTTTCTGCAGCCGCCATTTTACTCATACTGCGCATCCAACGCGCCGCACCCATCAGCAATCTACTACATCAACCCCTACAAATCGAAGGCCTATCGGCCTCTTATGCACAAACCACGGTCTTGCAGCACTTTTCACTCGACCTACCCGCTGGCACTTTCTACGGTTTGGTTGGTCCAAACGGTTCTGGGAAAAGCACCTTATTCAAATCAGCCCTTGGCATCATCAAACCAGACAGCGGGAGCGTTCAGCTGGCCGGTCATCCCTTGCATCACCACACCACGGGCGTTGCTTATGTGCCCCAAAGAGAGGACATCGACCTCAACTTCCCAGCTACGGTGCAGGATGTGGTGCTGATGGGGAGGTATCCACACCATAAGCCCACGGAGCGCATCAATAAAATGGACCTGCAGGTAGCCGAACAGGCCATGGCAGAGCTTGATATACTGCACCTTCGCCATCGGCCAATAGGTGGCCTCTCTGGCGGACAGCAACAAAGGGCCTTCTTGGCCCGGGCAATTTGTCAGCGCCCCTATTGGTATCTGCTCGATGAGCCCTTCACTGGAGTTGACCAATCGACCGAGGATAAAATCCTTCAAGTACTGCGCCGAGAAGTAGATTCAGGAAAATCAGTGCTGATGATTCACCATGATTTAACCCGGGCCCGAAGTATTTTTGATCAGGTAATTCTCATCAACCGAAGGCTCATTGCATTCGGACGGCCCGATGAGGTGCTCACGGAAGAAAACATCCTCAAAACATATTCCGGGCTCCATTCACTCTATGACGAGGCTGGGGTGATCCATCACCATCAACAGAGAACCCCATGAGCGGCCTCAACGAACTCATCGAAATATTGCAGCAAGCCTACGCGCTGCGAGCGCTTCTCGCCTCTATACTCGTTGGCATCACTTGCGGGCTACTTGGTGTGTTTATCGTGCTCCGAAACATGTCGCTTATTGGTGATGCGCTGTCGCATGCCATCCTCCCAGGTGTTGTTGCCGGGTTTCTCATAGCCGGGCACAGTTTGATTGCCTTTTTCACAGGCTCGGTGGTAGCCGGACTCCTGGCAGCTACAGCCATAACCTGGTTGCAACGCAAAGTAAAGGCCCGAGAAGATGCCGCAATTGGCATCATTTTCTCTGCCATGTTCGCCCTGGGCATCATCGGCATATCCGCAGTGACGCGCAAACAAGGGGTTCACCTCGATATGAAGGACTTTCTCTTTGGGAATGTACTGGGCATAGGCAACGATGATTTATGGCTGGGCGGGCTGATTGCTCTCTATACAGTGGCCTGCATTCTGCTGTTCTACCGATTTTTCTTCATCACCACCTTTCAGGCCGTTACGGCCCAAACCTCGGGCATTCGGGTCGATTGGATGCACTATTTCATGATGCTGCTGCTCAGTTTTGCGGTAGTCGCCTCGCTTCAATCGGTGGGTGTGGTGTTGGTGGTGGCCATGCTTATAATCCCTGCATCGACAGCCTTACAATTGAGCAAGCGCCTACCGGTAGTCTTGTTTTTATCGGCTACAACGGGCATAATTTCCGCAGGAGGCGGGCTCATCCTTTCGATTATCATGGAATTTCCACCCGGACCAACGATGACGCTCCTGGCTTTCATTTTATACCTTTCTGCCATACTTTTTTCTCCTGAGCATGGCCTCATTCCTCAATTTCTGCGTGGAAGAAGCCGTCGCCACACCCGTCAACTCGAGGACATCCTGAAGCTCATCGTTCGGCTTCAGGAACGGGAAGAATTCGATACCCAAACACTGGCTGAACGGTTGAACCAGCGTGAAAAAGCCATCATTGGACAACTCAATTCATTAAAAAAGAGGGGATGGATGAGGCAGGGAGAGGGAAAGAGCTGGCGGTTGACCGATGCTGGCCTGGAACGGGCTTATGAATTGATACGGGCTCACCGCCTTTGGGAGAGCTATCTTTGGCGTGAAATGGGCCTATCTGAAGGTCAACTGCATGCGCAGGCAGAGCGATACGAACATAGCCTACCCCAAGGATTTATTGATGCGGTAGATGCGCGGCTGGGTTATCCATTGACCGATCCCCATGGCTCATCAATCCCCCAAAGGGAATCCGTCATTGACATTGAGCCGGTTGACAAATCCTTCATCTTGCTCACAGAATTAGAGATAGGTGAAGCGGGGATGATTCTCTCAGCACAGCCCGATGAAGGGGTTCGGTTGACATTGTGGGATGCCGGCATCAGCGCAGGTCAACCTTTCGTTCGTGCACCATCGGACTCACCCGAAGTTCTTTGCTTGCAATCGAACCGAGGCACTTTCGTGCTGCCCCCATCGCTGGCTGCCCGTGTGAGGGTGAGAAGGATTATTCCGTAGGCCAGAAATTTTGACATAAAAGTATCACTCTCGCGAAACGGGCAAGTTTCGCTCACGGACCAGTTTGATGAGTCGATCTGGGTAATCAGTAATTATCCCGTCCACGCCCATATCCATGAGCATGTCCATTTCGTGTGTCTCATTGACCGTCCACGGCACCACCCGAATGCCCTGCTTATGCAATTGGTCGACCTTTTTTTTGTCGAGTAGGTGGAACAATGGACTATAAACCGCGGGCAAGAACCCTAGTTCCTTGAGGTGAACCGCCACATCCTTACCTTCCTCCACCAAGAATGCCAGCGGAATGCGTTGATTTCCTCTGTTGCGGTTGATGTACTGAAGCGGACGAACATCAAAACTCTGAATCATGCACCGACCGCCCAAACCGGCGCGGGCGATCTCGGCCAACACCGCGTCTGCGAAGACAGAAGGGATGGGCTGTGAGATGTTGTCTTGTCCGGCTTCCGACTTAATTTCGATGTTGTAGCGCACAGGACTCATGCCCCGCTCTTGGGTATACTGCTCTACTGCGGCAAACAACTCTGAAAGTAAGGGCTTATAAACCGGCAATTGACGCTGCTGCGGGAATCTGGGATGCGGCCTACTCCCGCAATCATACTGACGTATTTGCTCAAATGGCATCTTATACAGATTGATGGCCTGAGGCGCTGAGGGATCGAGGGTGCGTCCAGAAGGATCCAGACAAATCTCTGGATTCATAAAAGGCTCATGAGACACCAGAATTTGCTGATCGCCGGTCATCACAACATCCAATTCGAGGGTAGTGACCCCCAAGCGGACGGCCTCCAACATAGAGGGAATCGTGTTTTCTGGCAACAAGCCCCGTGCGCCCCTATGGCCCTGCACATCAAAACGAGGAACCTGACCGAAGGCTTGTGCACCAAAGAGACCCATCATCACCCCAATAAAAACCAACCGCATGCCATTATTGTATGTAGAGAATCCCCAACGCACGGCTCAGGCAATCTTAACACCCAACACGCGGCTGCGGCGTTCGAGCACTTCAGCGCTCAGTTCGATGTGGTACTTCATCCGCAGGTAACGGACCAATACTGCGCGGGGCGTACCCCTCTTACGCGCCTTTTCAAGTACAAATGAAACTACGTCTTTCATAGAGTAAAATTAGGAATTCAACTTTTATATACATTAAAGTAATAAAAATTTAACATTCGAATTCTTTGCAAGTTTTTGTGGCAATCAACCTGAACGAAACCCCCATCAAATATCCACCTCAAGCGTCAACCATCCCTTACTTTTGCAGCTTACACGCCCTTACTTTTGCAGGTTAAGCACCCCAAATGGAATTCCAGATACACTCCCCCTATCCCCCGGCAGGCGACCAGCCCGAGGCGATTCGCGCCCTATGTGAGGGCATCTCAAGGGGTGATGGCGCACAGGTTCTGTTGGGGGTCACAGGCAGCGGAAAAACCTTTACCATGGCGAATGTCATCGCCCAAATCAACCGGCCCACCCTAATCCTGACCCATAACAAAACACTAGTTGCGCAGCTGTATGGTGAATTCCGGCAATTCTTTCCCCAGAATGCAGTAGAGTATTTTGTAAGCTACTACGATTACTACCAGCCAGAAGCATTTATACCCACCACCAATACGTATATCGAAAAGGATCTGGCTATCAATGAAGAGATCGAAAAATTAAGGCTGCGCACCACCTCCTCGCTCATGAGTGGTCGGCGCGATGTGTTGGTGGTGGCCTCGGTCAGTTGCATTTATGGCATGGGAAATCCCAAAGACTACACTGAAAAGGTGATTCGCTTAACCAAAGGAGAGCGCATCACCCGAAACGCACTGCTGCATGCACTGGTCGACATCCTATATACGCGTACCACCGCCGAGCTCACGCGGGGGCACTTTCGCGTGCAGGGCGACAACATCGAGATTTATCCACCCTATGCCGATTTTGCCTATCGAATCGAGTTATTTGGTAACGAAATCGAACGAATGTCGGTGACCGACCCCCTCAACGGAAGCAGCGGTGAAATTCTTGATCACCTGGCCATCTTCCCTGCCAACAACTACATCACCCCACGCGAACGGATGCATGACACCTTATGCGCCATTCAGGATGATATGGTGGCGCAGGTGGATTATTTTAAAGAAGTGGGACGCTTTGAAGAAGCCAAAAGACTCGAAGAACGGGTGACTTTCGACCTCGAGATGATTCGTGAATTGGGTTATTGTTCGGGTATAGAAAACTACTCGCGCTATATTGACCAACGCAAGCCCGGGGAGCGCCCCTTTTGTCTGCTTGACTATTTCCCCGATGATTTTCTGCTGTTCCTCGATGAAAGTCACCAAACCCTCCCCCAATTAAGGGCCATGTATGGGGGAGACAGAAGCCGTAAATTGAACCTGGTTGACTATGGCTTTAGGCTGCCTGCGGCGCTCGACAATCGTCCGCTGCGTTTCGAAGAATTTGAGCAACTCACTGGACAAATCATTTACGTGAGCGCCACACCAGGCGACTACGAGCTGATCAAAAGTGAAGGCGTTGTGGTGGAGCAAGTCGTTCGTCCGACTGGCCTGCTTGACCCCCCGATTGAAGTAAGACCGGTGGCCACTCAGGTCGATGACCTATTGAATGAGGTACAAAACACCATCGAATGCGGTCAACGGGTGCTGGTGACCACCCTCACCAAACGGATGTCGGAGGAGCTGGCCCGCTATATGGGTGGACTAGGCATACGTTGTCGGTATCTCCACAGTGAGGTGGATACCCTTGACCGTATTGAAATACTGCGTGACCTTCGTCTCGGTAAATTCGATGTACTGATTGGGGTGAATTTATTGCGGGAAGGGCTCGATCTCCCAGAAGTCTCGCTCGTGGCAGTATTGGATGCCGACAAAGAGGGATTCCTGCGAAGTGCAAGGTCATTAACCCAAACAGCGGGCCGTGCCGCCCGTAATGTTGCGGGTAGGGTCATATTTTATGCGGATAAAATCACGGATTCTATGGAGAAAACCATGAGTGAAACCACGAGAAGGCGCGAAAAGCAAATGGCTCATAACACACTTTATGGCATTACCCCAAGGGGAATTACCAAAAGCCGCGAAGAAATCATGGGACAATCCGCAGTATTGGACATTCGCAACCATGAAAGTTCAACACTTTCACCTTCTGAATACACCGGAGATCAGAATGACCTTGCTGCTGATCCTTTATTGCCATACCTCAGTAAGCCTCAAATCGAGAAAATGCTGCGCGATACCCGCAAGAACATGGAAAAAGCGGCGCGTGAACTCGACTATTTGGAAGCGGCCAGATACCGCGATGAAATGTATGCGCTAGAAAAACGTTTGAAAGAATTTTAGCAATGAAAATGATTTCGCCTCGGCTCGCTTTTGAGTATTTCGCTCACGACCCGTATATTGAGCAATTATCGATACATGCCTGATTCTGTGCTGACCGAAACCACGAAGTCCGAAAAGAAATGGAAGTATGCCCAGGAACCGCCTTCGGCATCTGTGGCAGCCCTTTCCGAGGCCTTGCAGGTCGACGAACCCATAGCGTGGCTGTTGTGCCACCGGAATGTTTGCTCCTTCGAGCAGGCGCGTGATTATTTTCGTCCTGATCTCGGCAAGTTGCATGATCCATTTCTGATGAAGGATATGGAAAAAGCAGTAGATCGCCTGACAGTTGCCATCCATCGCCAGGAACGGATCCTGGTGTATGGCGACTACGACGTGGATGGCACAACATCCATTGCTGTATTGTTTCGGTTCATCAAATCCCTCAATCCATCTGTACAATTCTATGTGCCGGACCGTCATACGGAAGGCTATGGCCTCAGCATGACAGGGGTGGAATGGGCAGCCGAGAACAACATTGACCTCATCATTACCCTCGATTGTGGCATAACCGCAGTGGCAGAGGTGGAATGGGCCAACGAATTGGGGATCGATGTGGTGGTGACCGATCACCATTTGCCATCCGTTTTGCCTCAAGCCTTGGCTATTCTCAATCCCAAACAACCTGGTTGCACCTATCCCTTTAAAGAGTTGAGCGGTTGCGGCATTGGATACAAACTGGTGCAGGCCTACACGATCAAACATGGTTTATCCACCGAATGGCTCTCCCAATCGCTGGATCTCGTTGCTGTCAGTATCGCGGCCGACTTCGTTCCATTAATTGGCGAAAACAGGATACTGGCCTATTACGGCCTCCAAAAACTCAATCAGAATCCGTGTCCGGGCCTCAAAGCAGTCATCCAACTGTCGCGGCCCAAAACCGAACTCACTATCAATGACATCGTTTTCTCGATCGCTCCACGGATCAATGCCGCTGGCAGAATGGGTGATGCGCGTCAGGCGGTCGCCTTGTTGTTGTGCAACGAGATGAACGACGCTGATGTGCAGGCGGCCGCCATCAACACAACCAATTCAGACCGTCGGGATGTGGATGCGGTGATTACCCGGGAGGCTATTGAAATGGCCCGATGCAGCGAAAATTTCTCCCAGCGCAAAACCACTGTCGTCTTCGGTGCCCATTGGCATAAAGGCGTATTGGGCATTGTGGCCTCACGCCTTGTGGAGCAGTATTACCGCCCAACCGTGGTGTTTAGTCACGTCGACGGCCTGCTCACAGGCTCAGCGCGGACAGTAAATGGCTTCAACATCTACCAGGCATTATTGGGCTGTTCAGAGTGCATCGAACAATTTGGTGGGCACGAAGCAGCGGCGGGCCTCACCATCAAAGCAGAAAATCTTGAGGCTTTTTGTACCCGTTTCGAACAGGAGGTTGACCGCTTGATTCTCGAGGAGCAACTATTTCCGTCGCTCGACATCGAACGTCACATCAGATTGTCACAAATCACCCCGAAATTCTACAGGATCTTGCGGCAGTTTGCTCCCTTTGGTCCAGAAAATCCACAACCTATTTTCGCTTCAGAAGCCGTCTTTTCCGATGGAACGGCCAAAATAGTGGGTGAAAATCACCTTTTAATGAAGGTAAGGCAGGAGGATAGTCATTCGTTTAGTGCCATTGCCTTTGGTTCGGCCACTCACCTCAATCGGATGGCCAAGGGCCTCCCCTTCAATATGGCCTATACTATTGAAGAGAGCACTTATAGAGGCCAAACCGAAATAAAGTTGATCATCAAAGACATCAAATTTCTCTGAACTGTCTCCCGAAATGATTCTTCGTTCTGAGCATTTGGTTAAACAATACCGGCGTCGAAAGGTGGTCGACCAGGTATCGGTTTCGGTTGCACGTGGCGAGATCGTTGGCCTTCTTGGTCCCAACGGGGCCGGCAAAACCACTACTTTTTACATGATGGTGGGTCTTATTCGCAGCGATACAGGGCGTGTTTTCCTCGATGGGCTGGATATTACTGACCTTCCTATGTATAAACGTGCGCGTTTGGGCATCGGTTACCTTCCCCAGGAAGCATCCGTTTTTCGGAAACTATCGGTGGAAGACAACATTCGTGCGGTTTTGCAGTTCACACCACGCACCCCATCTGAGCAAACCGCTCGCCTTGAGGAATTGCTGGAAGAATTCGGCCTTCAACATGTGCGCCGCAATCCAGGCGACGTCTTATCGGGTGGAGAACGCCGCCGAACTGAAATAGCCCGTTCTCTCGCCGCCGACCCCTCCTTCATTTTGCTCGATGAGCCCTTTGCTGGAGTCGACCCAATTGCTGTAGAAGACATACAAGGGATCGTATTTCGTCTAAAGCAAAAGAACATCGGCATTTTGATTACCGACCACAATGTCAATGAAACTTTGTCAATTACCGACAAAGCTTATCTCCTGTATGAAGGCAAAATCCTTCGTTCAGGCACTCCAGAAGAACTTTCGGTTGACCCCGAGGTGCGACGCCTTTATTTGGGTCAACATTTTGAATTGAAAAGGAAAATACCCACCTGAAGCATGTCGGTCTTAAATTCGCTGATCAGCTGGTGGATGAAAAAACGCCTCCATCAGGTTGAGTTGTTTATGAAGTACCCCATGGAGGTGCAAAATGATGTATTTCGACAACTCCTACACAAAGCGCGCGACACCCAGTGGGGTCGTGCCCATGGCTATGCCCACATTCAAACTGTAGAGGATTATCGTGAGCGGGTCCCTGTATCTCGCTATGAAGATTTGTTTCCATGGATTGAACGAGTCATGAAGGGCGAGCAACAGGTGCTATGGCCCACAGAAATCAGGTGGTTTGCTAAGTCAAGTGGCACCACCAATGACCGAAGTAAGTTTATTCCAGTGAGCGAGGAAGCATTCGAGGAGTGTCATTTCAAAGCGGGCAAGGATATGCTGGCCATGTATTGTTCACTGGTTCCCGATACCCAGATTTTTTCAGGCAAAGGGCTCACGATCGGGGGAAGCCACAAGATCAATTCGCTCAAGGAGGGCACTTATTATGGTGATTTGTCGGCCTTATTGATGCAAAATCTACCCTTTTGGGTCGAATTCATCCGTACGCCCGAACTTTCCGTAGCCTTACTGGACGATTGGGAAGTGAAGGTTGAACGCATAGCCCGGGAAACCATGCCACAGGATGTTACAAATATGACCGGGGTTCCAACTTGGTTTTTGGTATTATTTCGTTGGATACTGAACCATACCGGTAAATCCAACATCAGTGAAATTTGGCCCAATATGGAGGTCTATTTTCATGGTGGGGTTGGTTTCGAGCCCTACCGTGAGTCGTTCAGACAATTGATCCCTTCGGATCGAATGAATTATATGGAGACTTACAACGCCTCTGAGGGCTTTTTTGGTTTCGCTGACCGACTCAATAGCCAAGGTGAAATGCTCTTGCTCCTCGACTACGGGATCTATTATGAGTTTATGGATCCTTCCGACGTCGGGCAATCACACCCTAGAACGTATACACTCGATGAAATTGAACTGAACCGCCCATATGCACCTGTTTTAAGTACCAATGCTGGCCTTTGGCGCTATTTGATTGGGGATACCATCCGATTTACTCAAAAATATCCCTTCCGTTTCCATTTCTCTGGTCGTACCAAGCACTACATCAACATTGTAGGGGAGGAGGTCATGATGGAAAATGCCGAACATGCCCTTTCCAGTGCTTGTTTACGTACCGGAGCACATGTTCGTGACTACACAGTTGCCCCAATTTTCCTATCTGGAAGGCAGTCGGGCGCCCACCAGTGGCTCATTGAATTTGAAATTGCTCCAAACGACTCACAGATTTTCATCGCTATCATTGATGAAGAGTTACGCAGTGTTAATTCCGATTACGACGCCAAACGTACGGGTGATATGGCCCTTCGCTCACCCGAGCTTATCAGCCTTCCTGAGGGCAGCTTCTATCTATGGCTCAAAGAAAGAGGGAAACTGGGCGGTCAGAACAAGGTCCCCAGACTGAGTAACGACCGAACTTTAGCAGATGCCCTTTTACACAGCTGTAATCAGTAGATGAAGTAGCGCAACAACTTAGCTTGGCTCATAGGCAGGTGGCAGCCGATATCACCCATAACCTCATGCTGCAAACCAAAAACACAGCACTAACAAAATCCTCACCGGCTACGGTCGACCGTGAAGGCGACCAGATCTGCCAGGCTCGTGCGACAAGCATTTTCTGGAAAATGACTCAGTAAACGCAGCGCCTCATCACGCAATCCATTCATCCTATTTTTGGCGTATTCAATCCCTCCCCACTCATGCATAAAACGTACTACCTCCTTGGTCTTTGAGGGGTTCATTTCATCACTGCGTACCAAACCCATGATTCGGCGCTTTTCACCAGATCCTGCTTTGTTTAAAGAAAATATGAGGGGCAGTGTCATTTTCTTCTCTTTCAAATCCACACCAGACGATTTTCCAGTGGGATCATTTCCCAAGTCCAATAAATCATCCTTAATCTGAAAGGCCAATCCCACTTTCTCACCAAAAACACGGGCGTTCTCTACCCAATCCAAGTCCGCCCCTGCAGAGGCCACGCCAACGGCACAACAACCCGCCATGAGGCTGGCTGTCTTATTGGAAATAATGTCGAAATACACCTCCTCCGTAATGTCTAATTTACGGGCCTTTTCCATTTGGAGTAGTTCACCCTCACTCATCTTACGAACAGCATCAGAAACCAGGTCCAATAATTGGTGCTCTCGGTGGTGTAAGGCATGAAGCAATCCCTTACTGAGCAAATAATCACCAACCAGAACCGCGATCTTATTCTTCCACAACGCATTGATGCTGAAAAAACCACGTCTCAGGTGTGCGTCATCCACTACATCGTCATGCACCAGGGTAGCTGTGTGCAATAATTCCACCAAAACGGCACCAACATAGGTCGATTCACGAACCCCTCCTGCAAGTCCGGCCGATAAAAAAACGAATAAGGGCCGCACTTGCTTTCCTTTTCGTCGTACGATATAATGGGTTACTTTATCCAGTAGGGGCACTTTACTGCTCATGGCCTGCTTAAACCGCTGCTCAAACGCCTCCATCTCCCGATGTACCGGGCGCCTAATCTCGTCTAAACGGCTCATGAGATAGAATCAGATCGGGGGCTCTTTCGACAGGCACAAACAACCCACCCGACTAATTGTAGACCTCGGCGCGCTTACTGGAAGAATAATTCAATTTCAACGCATTACATTTGCGCAATTCCTGCTTTACATCTGTAACAATACCCATCTTTGCCTCTTTGTCAGCTTTAATGGAAGTAGTCATCAATGGTACCTCTGCCTCTGCCCTTGCTGCACGCTCCTTTTCGATGAACTCCACAACCTGATTAGGTGAAGCAAAGGCGTCATTCAATTGAATTCTGGGAGCTGTACCAAATTTTGCCCGAAAACTTTCAGTAGGCGAGCCGATGTAGATATAACTCACTAAAGATTTTTTTTCAAGTTTCTGAATTTCAGTTGCTTGGGGTACAACTACCTTCACCTTTAAATCGGTCTGCCGCATGACGGTTGTCACCATAAAGAAGAACAACAACATAAAAACAATATCCGGCAGGGAGGATGTAGAAATAGCCGGTGCGGGTTTCTTTTTCTTTTCGAGTTTCATATTAGGCGCCTCCTACGTTTTCGGGTTCAGCTTCTGAAATCACCTGCCTGTAATAATCCTTGATAATATTTTGCTGCGCTTCGTTCAATTTTTCAAAAGGCTTTCCAAAATCTGCCTTAGCCTTGGCATCACGGAGTTCATTATATGCTGCCTTCAGCTCATTATGAACAGTTATGTAAATGTTATAGGAAGTGCCCCGGTCATTCTTGAGTGATATAACCGCTTTGGTGGGACTCTCTGATAGATTTGGATCTCTTCTTGGGTTATCAATAAACTCTTTTGTTCTTCGCTTCAAATCTTTCACATTCAGGAGTTCACCATTAACCAATAGCTGATCATTGGCATTCACCAACACCTTCATAACATTTCTCTCCTTGATTCGAATATCGTTTTCTGGTTGATTCTCTTCAGGCATTGGTGGGAGTCGAATGGAAATACCGCGATCGGTATCGATGGTTGTGGTAACCAAAAAGAAAATAAGCAAAAGAAACGCTATATCGGCCATTGAGCCGGCGTTGACCTCAGGCGTTGTACGATTCCTTCTCATTATTTGAATGCATTGTACACTTCTCCAAGCAACGCAATCACTATTACCCCTACGCCCAAAATGTAATTCATGACCAACGATGACCCGATAAATTGTGATAAGAATGGCGTAATGCTAAATTTTTCATATGCAGGCAAAACCTCATTCCCTGAAAGCACAAAACTGACTCCAAACAGTATCACTACACCAAGTAAGCCCACTAAAGCACCTTTAGCCTTTGAGAAATCTGTTACCATATGGTAAAGAGGGAAGATAATGGCTCCTAAAAGGCTAACCGCCATGAGTACGTAAGAAATAATCAACAAAATGTTGATGGTAGATTCAGATCCCATAGTTTTATACCTTACTTTTTTGCTTGGTGTTTCACCAAAATATCAACTAGTCCAATGCTTGAGTCTTCCATATCAATGACCAACCCATCAACTTTTGACAGTAGATAATTGTAAAAGATCTGTAACACAACCGCTACGATAAGTCCAGCTACCGTGGTCAATAACGCGACTTTGATACCGCCCGCTACGAGTGATGGACTGATATCACCTGCCGCTTCAATGGCGTCGAAGGCCTGGATCATTCCCACAACCGTACCCATAAATCCAAGCATCGGAGCCAAAGCAATAAATAAGGAAATCCATACCAATCCGCGCTCAAGCTGGGCCATTTGTACAGATCCATAGGAGGTAATGGACTTCTCAACGATTTCTACGCCTTCATGAGCCCGATCCAAACCTTGATAAAAAATGCTCGCCACTGGTCCACGGGTATTGCGGCACAATTCCTTAGCAGCTTCAACTCCCCCGCTTTTCATGGCATCCTCAATCTTGGATAACAGCTTCTTCGTATTGGTAGTCGCCAAATTTAAATAAATAATTCGCTCCACCACAATGGCCAGGCCAATGATCATGCATATTAAAATTGGGCTCATCCATTCCCAACCGCCTTCAATAAATTTTTGCTTGATGACCTGGTGTACTGAAGATTCGGCTGGTGGGGCTACGGCCTCTTCCGCGCTGGCCATTGAATCGACCACTGGCGCCGCAGCAGCGGCTGTATCTTGCTTGGTCGTGTCACCGGATGGCGCATCCTGGGCGAATGACAAATGGCCAAGTGTACATATTCCCATGATCAGCAGGGAAACTAAAAGTGACTTTCTTTTCATAAGTCGGTTATTTAAGGGGTGGTTTATTGGGTTATGTTTAAGTCAATGAGCAAACTTTGTCGTGCCGGGGAGGTGGCGGAGAGGGCGGGATTCGAACCCGCGATACCCTTTCGGATATACACACTTTCCAGGCGTGCTCCTTCAACCACTCGGACACCTCTCCGGAACCACAAATCAGCGCGCTAATATAGATAAAAAAGAATCACCACAAGTGAAGAAATAAGAAGTAGAATATGTGCGATTAGGTCTCTGTTAACTCGCCTTTTAGGCCCTTGCTGATTGAATTTTCCAATTCGATACCAGTGTAATCGTTGCCCAAAAGCCACATGATTTTGGTGATGGCCGCTTCAAATGTCATGTCGCGACCGCTCACAACCCCCATTTCTCGTAGGGCAGTTGCGGAATGGTAGCGCCCCATATCGACATATCCTCCGCGGCACTGGGTGACTGACACTACGGTTCGCCCACTATTGATGTACTGCCTCAATGCATCGAGCAGCCAAGGATGTGTCGGTGCATTGCCCATTCCGAATGTCTCCATCAGCAATACCCGATTCTCTGGAGATTCCAATAACGGAACCACCACCGATTTTGACATACCAGGGAACAAGCGAATGCCTGCAACGCCAGGATCAATTCCTTTACGCAATTTGAACACCGATTCGGTTGCAGGTTCATTGGTCGATCGAATATAGCGATCCTGAAAGCGAATGGCAGTACCCACCTCGGCCAAAGCGGGATAATTGGGCGATTGAAAGGCCTGGAATTTGTCGGAATCGAACTTAGAGGCGCGATTGCCACGAAACAGTCGATAATCGAAGTAAATGCAAACCTCTGGTACCCGGGGATGACCATTCGCATTGATGGCCCCGCCAATTCTATGGCCGTAGTCAGATTTTCACGCGCATCTGTACGTGGGTAACCCAAAGGAAGCTGCGAACCGGTCAAAATCACCGGTTTTGCAAGTCCATCGAGCATATAGCTCAATGCCCCAGCGGTGTATGCCATGGTATCCGTACCGTGCAAGACCACAAATCCGTCGTAGCTGCTGTAGTGTTCCGCTATGGATTGGGCGATGCTCTGCCAATGGTGGGGCTCTACCTGGGAGGAGTCGATGGGATGAAAGGGAGTTATCGCATCTAATTGATATCCCAAAGCCTTTAGTTCGGGTAATTTATGTATGACATCATCCAAAGCGAAAGAAATGAGCGCGCCCGAATGCTCATCCCGTACCATGCCGAGTGTACCTCCAGTATAAATGAACAAAACACGCCTAATCATCAAAAAACAAAGATTTGGCGTTTTTCGTACATATTTCCGCTGCTTCATCGGTCGAAACGGACCAACATTCTGCCACCACGCGGGCAATTTCTATCATGCGCGCACTTTCGTTTCGCTGTCCTCGGAAGGGGAATGGACTCAAATACGGGCTATCTGTCTCCAACACAACCCTACTTCGGTCAACTTGTTGAACTACGGATCTCAACTTATCTGCATTCTTGTAGGTAACAACACCACCGATTCCCAGATACATACCCCGATTGATGATGCGCCTCGCCTCTTCTAAGGAACCGGAGAAACAATGAAAAACCCCAGGTATCATTTGATTGCCTAAGGCATCCAATATCACCTGAGTGCTTTCACGGGAATGGATCACCACAGGAAGTGCCCTGCGCTGCGCCTGATCCACTTGCCATAAAAATGCCGCTTTCTGTTGGTCCAGATTATCCTTACGCCAATATAAATCAATTCCTATCTCCCCAATCGCCACATATTTTCGTCGATCCAACCAGTCGAACAGCTCGGCCAACACCACTTGCCAATCGTCGCCCACAGAACAAGGATGTAGCCCCATCATTGATCGAACCACCTCTGGGTAGGCATCCTCCAGGGCATGCATTCCATCCACGCTCTCTCGATCCACATTGGGCAGGAGCATCATGCGCACCCCTGTGTCAAGTGCCCGCTGCATCATGGCATCCCGATCACTATCGAACTGTGCGCTATAGAGGTGGGTGTGCGTATCGGTCAGAACCACAAAAGCATCAACAGAATCCTCATGTACTGTGACCCACGCTTAATCTCGGCGCGTCAACAACAGGACAACATAATACATTAATGTGGCGAGCGAACTTAATGCTGCAATGACATACGTCATGGCTGCCCAATGTAAGGCATCCTTGGCCATAGAATGTTGACGCGAGGTGGTTATGTTGTTGCGGTCGAGCCACACCAAAGCCCTCCGGCTCGCATCAAACTCCACGGGAAGGGTCACGAAGGTAAAAACCGTGGTGAGTGCAAATAGCGCAACCCCCAGCATCAGCAATTGTGGAAAGATGTGAAGGGTAAAAACTCCACCCATCAATAACCAAGGAATATATTTGCTGGTCGCGCTCAACGCTGGAACCATTTTGGATCGGAATTGCAACCATGAATATGCCTGGGCGTGCTGCACAGCGTGACCCACCTCATGCGCCGCGACGGCGGCGGCGGCAACTGAATTGCCGTAATATACCTCGCGACTCAAATTCACGGTGCGATCGATCGGGTTATAATGGTCGGTCAATTGCCCTTCCGCAGATATTATTCGAACATCGCGGATTTGGTGGTCGTGCAACATCCGCTCAGCAATCTCGCGACCCGACATACCACCATCTAGAGGTGTAGCGGTGTATCTATTGAAACGGTTCTTGAAAATGGCACTGACGATCCAACTTGCGATCATCATAAAAATCATCAAAGCATAAATAAACATAAGAAGAGATTTAGAAACAACTTTTAAAACGAACAACGAGAAAAAAAGTTCCTTTCCGGCAACATGCTACCAAATTTTCTCGATCAGGTCGTCTGCCGTGATGCCCTCTGCCTCAGCTTTATAATTAAGTACCATGCGGTGACGAAGTATATTCTTGGCAACTGCCCGAACATCTTCAATATCGGGCGCATATTTTCGGTTGAGGGCCGCATGGCATTTGGCACCTATGGCCAAGTACTGAGAGGCCCTTGGTCCTGCACCCCAACTCACCAGGCGATTGGTTTCGTCGCCCGCGAAGGACCCACCCGGACGGGTTTTGTGGGCCAGTTTCACCGCATAGTTCAACACTGTATCGCTGATCGGGATGCGGCGAACCAATTGTTGGAAATACAGAATTTCATCGGCCCCCATAACTTTATTCGCCGATGGCAAACGGTCCGTAGTGGTGTGCCGCACCACCTCTAATTCATCTTCAAACTTAGGGTATCCGAGTTGTACATGAAACATAAAGCGGTCGAGCTGGGCCTCGGGCAAAGGATATGTTCCTTCCTGTTCGATGGGGTTTTGTGTGGCCAATACAAAAAACGGGGCGGGCAGGGTATAGAACTTACCGGAAACGGTAACCTGCTTTTCCTGCATGGCCTCCAATAGCGCACTCTGGGTTTTGGGCGGGGTTCTGTTGATCTCGTCTGCCAACACCACATTGGCAAAAAGCGGACCAGGAACAAATTTGAAATGGCGCTGGTCATCGAGCACCTCAGAACCTGTAATATCGCCCGGCATGAGGTCGGGGGTAAACTGTACGCGGCTAAAACTCAAATCAAGCACTTGCCCGATGGTGTGCACCAACAGGGTTTTGGCGAGTCCGGGCACCCCCACCAGCAGGCAATGCCCGTTGCTGAAGATCGAAATGAACACCGATTCCACCACCTGGTCCTGGCCAATTACCACCCGAAACACTTCATTGCGGCATTGCTGGTAGCGCTCAAAAAGAGCGTCTACGGCTTCTTTATCAGACGAAAAACTTAGGGTCATAGGGTTTTAAAATTGGAGGTCAAAAATACGGATATGTTGGCTCAAGACGGCTAATGATCATTCATGACCAAGAAAACGAGCATCTTGAACCTTTAAGTCCTCGCTCAGTGTATAAACCCGGGGAACGGCAGTTGGGATCTCGAATTGCAGAATTTCGGCCGGACTCATTCCTTCCAGCTCCATGACAAGTGCCCTAAGGCTGTTGCCATGTGCCGCCACCAGCACGTTTTTGCCAGTTCGCAGCAGCGGAAAAATCTCTTGCTTCACATACGGTATGACCCGCGAGGCTGTGTCTTTCAGACTCTCACCCTCTGGGGGGGCCACATCATAACTGCGTCGCCAAATCAGAACCTGGTCATCGCCATAACGCTCCGCTGTTTCGGCCTTATTAAGACCCTGAAGCATCCCATACATCCGCTCGTTGAGGGCCTCATTGGCGATGATTGGAAGATCCCCACACCCCATCTCCTCAAGCATGATGCGCAAGGTGTTCTGGGCACGCTGAAGCGCGCTGGTGAACGCAATATCGAAATGATAATGCGCCAACAAACCCCCAGCACGTGCGGCTTCTTGTTCGCCTTGTTCCGACAGGGGCACATCAACCCAACCTGTGAAGCGGTTTTCGAGATTCCATTGAGATTGTCCGTGTCGGACCAAGACCAGCGTAGACATGTTTCGATAAGTTAAATAAAAAGTAAGCGCGTTATTCGGTGGCGGCCATTGACACCGGCACATGCATTTAATTGCTCGATGATGTTGGCCTGATTGAGATGAAGTTCCGACCTCAGCGATGCATCGCCAATCCGAACCATGAGTTTTTGTCCGCTGACCAGAAACGACTCCGTTTGCGCGGACACGCCATCGCCCAGCAAAGCATCCCAGCAGCTGCGCAATCGAACTTCATCGAGGGGAGCCCTCAATTTATAAGCATCAACTAAGTCGACCAATACCTTGGCCAAGCTGTTGGCATCGCCCCCCCTGATCCTCATCCGATGTGTCGTTCTGCATGGTACGACGAGCGAACCAGCGGCCCACTCTCCACAAAATCGAATCCCCGGTCATAACCCATTTGCTTATACTCGGCAAATAAATCGGGATGTACAAATTCCGCCACTTCGAGGTGACGCGCCGTGGGCTGCAAATATTGACCAATGGTAACCACATGGACATTGGCTACTGCGAGGTCGTCGAGCAATCGGGCAACGTCATCGCACGTCTCCCCCAAACCCACCATAAATCCTGTCTTTGTGCGGAGGCCAGCCGCACTGATGCGCGACAATTGCTCAAGACTTCGACTATAGCGGGCCTGTGGACGAACCAATCTGTAGAGCGGTTCAACCGTTTCCATATTGTGGGAAACCACCTCCGGACGTTCAGAAATCATCAGGTCCAAAGCACCCCAATTGGCTTTTACATCGGGAATCAGCGTCTCAAGTGTGGTGCCAGGTGATGCTTTTCTAATTTCTCGAACGGTGGCGGCCCAAACAGCAGCCCCCCGATCTTGGAGTTCGTCGCGGTTTACTGATGTGAGTACCGCATGTTTCACCCCCATCAATCGAATGGCTTCGGCCACCCGATAAGGCTCATCTAAATCAAGTTCCGTGGGACGGCCCGTGGCGACGGCACAAAATGAACACCCCCGCGTGCAAATATTGCCTAAAATCATAAAAGTGGCCGTGCCGGCCCCCCAACACTCGCCCATATTAGGACAATTACCGCTTTCGCAAATCGTATGCAACTTATACTGATCGACCAGTCCACGTACTTTTCGAAAAGCTTCACCCGATGGCAGCTTCACCCGAAGCCAATCGGGTTTCTTGCGCCGCTCGGAGCGGATATCGAGAACCAAATGATCGTCCATTGTGCAAAAATACGGGTCAATCGATCAGGGTGAATAAATATATGCCTACCATTTGTTGCCAAGGTGTATGGCCACATAAAGGGAGGGATACACCATTGGATTTCTTAAGCTTCCAGGGATTCCCGGAATATTTTCGGCCATTACGGAGGGTCGGAAGGGCAGTATGTCGACTGACAAGCCCGCTTCCAGTACCCTTAATTCTTCGGCTGTTGCACCCCATTCAAACAATAAACCCACACGTCCATATACCCCAGCTTGAATGCCCATTTCGTCGAGGCCCTCCTGAAAGCGGGATCTGCCATAAATATTGCTTTGTCCATGCCGCTTAGGGTCGTAACGTTCCGACCGCACCGTGACATACTGAGGATCTGCCGGATCTATGGGATACAAGACATCGAGGTAAACAGGCTTTAAGAAAACCAATGAAACGCCACCACCATAACGCCACCGCCATTCGACCCCGTTTTTGGGCCCCTTTTCGAAGAGTAGGCGTTCTCTACTTTGCCCAGCCCGCAGCAAAATGAGCTCATTAAGTTTCCCAAAAACAAATGGTCTTGGGTTGATGAATTGATCGTTGGTGATGCGCACCTCTTTGGGGTGCTTCAGCCGCCACAATTCTACTTCCCATGCCCTGTCTTCATTTCTGCTGGCGCTGCGCCCAAAACGACCATTGATAAACCAGCCCAAATTATGAACCCCACCCCCGAGGGTGTAATAGCGGAAGTAATTGATATCGCTCCGCCCACTTGAACCCACGGCCGGACTGGTAGAACGCGGCATTTCTTGGGCATGAAGGCTTTGTGATGATAGAATAACCGAAAGAAATAACCCTGCAGCACAAACAGCGAAACCTAGTACCCGAAAGGCACATTTATTCTGTTGAGACAGGAATGAATTCATAGATGGATAATACCGAATCGCAGATACAACAAATATAAGAAACAAGCAGCGCTTCAAAATGTTGTCCAGACTGACAAAATTGGTATTTTGCCCGACTTAATCCCCCTCTTTCGAAAAGCTATAACTCAAAGCTCCAAAGGCACTTCCTGTAATCCAACAGACGGCTTTGCTTCAGCTACGGTCTGAAGGCGCTGTAGGAGCGGGGCTATTGTCCCCATAAGCCGGACATGATCGGTGGCATGAAGCAGCGAAAAGTGCGAGCGCCAAAAGTGACAAAAGGAAAAAGGACTTTTTCATGGTTGAAGATTTGTCAACGAAAGACTGAAAAAAAAGTGGAATTACCAAACTTGTGCCCCAATGAATGAGCCCGAAAAACTGGTAGATTTCTTATGCAGCGAGCCATTGGATGCTTTTCTTCAATTGGAGGCGCTCCGTGATGAACGTGGCCGAATCTCACGGGCTCAAAAGGCTTTTGGACCGATGGCGTCATTTGCCTTAGAGCAACTGCATGTTCGTAGTAAAGCTGTGATTAAGGCCCCTTACCTGTATCGAAGCGGGTGGCTATTCACCCAACGCAGCCTTGAGCAATGTACCTCAGAGGCTGTAGCCCGTGTGAAGTCGTTGTGGCTTCGGGGAAGTAGTTTCACGGACCTCACCACCGGGGCAGGGGTGGATGCTTTTTTTGCATCACGCGCCGGAATGCCCCTTTTTTTGGCCGAGCAAGATCCATTACTTCGGTCAATGCTTGTTCATAATTTTAGAAATGATGAAAATAACTTGAACATTGTAGCGGATGGAATGGCGTATATGAAATCGACTCCATGCCCGGAATCTGACCCGAAAGAAGGCGGCCCTATACTTTTTGACCATGCTGAAATGGTCGACGCGAACGACTCCATGAGCCGCCACTCGATTGGATCGGTCGCCTATCTTGATCCAGACCGACGACCAGGTGGACGGCGTACATACTCTTGGCATGATTCTCTTCCTAATGTGATAGTTCTCATGCCCCGATTGATGTCATCATTTGATAGTGTTTGGGTGAAATCGTCGCCCATGACCGATCCAACAGAAAGTATGCGCGCTTGGGATGGCCACACCACGGATGTTTTTGCCATTTGTTGGCAAGGCGAACTCAAAGAACTTCTGTTTAGGGTACAAAGATGGAAGTCCGATGACTGTCGGCTCCATGCAGTTTATATTTATGAACATGACCCATGTGCCACAACTTTTGCCATACCGGGTCAGATGACTACCAATCGGACCAACGAAGGCGGGCCACCTCCTTTTCATTTATTTACCCGAAGCTTGTTTGAATCGACTACCTCACCCATCTACCCATCGGTAGCGAAACAAGGTGACCTATTATTCGAGCCCCATGCGGGACTTAAACGATTGAATTTGTCGACACAGTATGCAGCAGCGATGGGATATACTCAAATGGCTCCCCATATACCTTATTTTCTGGTGAAGTCGGAACACACGCCCAGGCAAAATCAAGTTCCAGGCAGGCTGTTTCGCATTCGCGATGTGCTCCAGTACCAGCCCAAGACTTTAGTGAGACAATTGAAGTCGATGGGTATAAGCCGTGCCATGATGGCCAGTAAGGGCTTTTTCCTCAGCGTTGTCCAACTCCGATCAACCCTCAACATCCCGGATGGTGCTGATGCTTATCTCATCTTCACCACTCTGGCTGGCCGCAAACCCGTTTGTATTGTAGCAGATTTGTTGTAGGCCCGAACTTCCAAAATATATGGGCTATTGGACTAACAACGTTGATGCCTGCGGGCTTATGGACTAACAAAGTTGATGCCTGCGGGCTTATGGACTAACAAAGTTGATGCCTGCGGGCTTATGGACTAACAAAGTTGATGCCTGCGGGCTTATGGACTAACAAAGTTGATGCCCAACTGGAAATAGGGGGTATTCCCCAGACTATTGATCTGAGCAAAAGCCTGGTCGCCAAAAAATCCCCTGAAAAATTCCTTACCGCCAGGTAACTCATCCGCATCGAAGCTATAATCAAGGCGAATCCCGGCTTGAGCATGCATCCACCAATACCCTTTTAACTGGCGGAGGTATTCGAGGCGGGGGCGTAGTTCACCTCTACGGATTTCGAAGCTGTTTCCATTGGGTCCACTGGATGAAAGCCACTCGATCCGGTAGCTTTGTCCCTCCAACTCAAATCCACCCAAGAGCATACTGTTGCGATCGATATTGTAGCGTACTGACGCCCGTGCCGGCAGGAGTGATTCGAAACCCCAGCGTCTGTTGGGTGCGGTCCAGTTCAACATATAAACCGGCAAATAATTCAATGCGCCAACCCGATAGGTGCGTACGAGGCCCACGCCCCATTGCTTTCGTTCATTCGGTCGCTTTCCCCAAATAACCGCTGCAGAGGTGCGCACAACAGGCTGCAATTCGATTCCAAAATCCCCACTCATATCGATCGAGGCCTGAACAAGTACGAAATGTTCGGAATTGAGGGGCTTGTAGATCGTTGTATTTAAACCCGCTGTACGCAATCCACCTTCCTTAAGTGCTGCAGCCACATCATTCCGCACCGGAGACAGCGTATCATTCAGAATGGGTTCCTCCATTTGGTAGCGACTTTCCCAATAATTTCCACCCAATTGCCACACCAAGTTGTTGCGGGAAATAACTGGAATGCTGGCATTGAATCGGATTCCGCCGGTCGACTTCACCCGTTGGGCGGGTCCGTATTGTGGAATACTATCATCCGCAAAGCTTCCCCGATCAGACAAATTCATGTCATAGCCCAATTGGTGATCATAGGCCAGTGTGATGAACCTCTGGGGAGAGGTGCCCACTATCCTTGCACTGGCGTAGCTTTTGCTGCTACCACCACCGGCCAGCTCGGCCGACCCGTAGTCTTCGTCTTCATCAACCCGACTGCTGTCGGTGTTTTGGGCGCCGGCTTGTAGGCCTATAAATAACAGCACGAGAAAAGCGTAAAACTGACGCACCAATAGACTCCGAATTAATAGACACCGCATACTACTTCTTTATCGTAACCCGCTGCCAAACATCTGTCCTGCCGAAGGTTTTCACCCCTACATATCCCCGGATGTCGAGGGTATTTTCATCGCGCGCCTTGATGACACAGGAATAAGTGTTTCCGTTTTCTGGGTCGTAGATCGTGCCGTTGCCCCATTCCTTTTTACCCGAGTAGGTAAAATCCTTGAGCAAGCGATACCCTTTGAGGGGCACTTGTCGCATCGATTCATCGGGGTTGTTGCGATCGACTTTAGGCTGCCCGGTATTCGGGTCATTGGGCTCGCGCAGCCAGACAATCTTACCGAAGTACTTGTCGGCGATTTTCTCCACTTTCACCCGGGCCTTGCCATGGGAAGGCTCCCAAACGCCGACGAGCAAATCGCCCTCAGCAGTTTGCGCATCTACGTTTTTTGCCATTAAAACAGCCATGATGACTGATAATATCAACAATACTTTTTTCATTTGATGTTATTTTATTGTTTTGCGTTATTATTTTTTAACCTCTGTTTCAAAAACCACCTCTGCGGTGAGCTTGAGATCGGCTTCCAGGTCACGCTTCAAGTTGACATCTGCCACCAAGGTAATGGGCTTCCCCTTGAAAAAGTCCTCTATATTCTTTTGTTCTTCGGCTACCTGAAGCTCCCAAGTGCTGTCGCCCACGACCACCGGATTCAATACCCCTACCCGCCGCATATCAGCCCCTGGCGCTGCTAATGAAAAAGTAATATCGGAAAATAAATCGGCATACTCTCCTGATCCAGTTAAGCGAATCTTGCTAACACGCGCAGAGGTAATTTCCTTTCCTGAAACATCTCCTTGGTCTGGGGTCCATTCCACAGTGGCCGTATTAGACCCTTCATAAAGCGGTCCGGATGCCACCAAAAGCACTGTTCCGGATTCCAAACTGATTTTCTCTCCGCCACCCGTGCAACCAAACAAGGCCGTTGATAAGATGACATACAATAAACTGGTGCGTAACATGGCAGATGTTTAGGTCGACAAAAATAACGGGCGGGCGCCACTGTGCCAAGGATTCAGCTGCATTATTGTAATGGTGAATTAAACCTCCCCCTCAGAATGGGCTCTATGTCGCCCGTACTACAAACCACGCATACATTTTAAAACAGGAGATGAAAGTCAACAAGAACATCGCCATCAGTGAGAGCGGCTTTATTTTTAATCCGGGTACGGGCGACTCATTCAGCACCAATGCCATGGGACAAGAAATCATTCGTATGCTCAATGAAGGCAAAACGCGCGAAGAAATCACAGATTTTATTCTAAGTCGATATGAAGTGGAAAAAGGAATTCTGGAGAAAGATCTTGGCGATTACTTTTTCATGCTCGGCACCTATCACATTGTGCAAAACGGCTAGTTAAACGCAATGAAAACCCTAAACATTGCGCTAACGGGCCTCAACAACATCGACTCGCCGGGCCCTGGTGTACCTGTAGCCCGCGCCCTTCGTGCGGGTGGCCTCAAGCATGTACGCATCATTGGTCTCGCCTATGACAACCTCGAACCTGGACTGTATATGCACGACCTGATCGATCGTTCCTATCAGATTCCCTATCCTTCGGCAGGATCAGAGGCGCTGTTTAACCGCTTGAAGGCCATCCACGACATTGAGGCGATCGACGTGGTGATTCCCAATTTCGACGCGGAATTACACAATTTCATGCGCATATCTGATCGTTTAAAATCGGAGTTAGGCATTCACTCCTTTCTTCCAGACCATGATTCTTTCGAAATGCGCCAAAAATCGGTTTTGGCCGAGTGGGGTGAAAAAATGGGAATCAAAGTGCCGACCACGAAAACCGCATTTTCTTGGACGGAAGCGCGACAAATGGCCTCTGAATTGGGTTACCCCCTGATGGTGAAGGGCAAGTATTACGATGCCTACACAGCGCACGATGCTGATCAAGCTGCAGCCTATTTTTACAAACTATCAGCGAAATGGGGGTTGCCCGTTTTGCTTCAACAAATCGTTAAAGGCACGGAAGTGAACGTTACCGCTCTGGGCGATGGCACAGGGGGTTGCATCGGCGCCGTCCCCATGCGGAAGATGTACATCACCGACAAAGGCAAAGCCTGGGCCGGAATTACCCTACAGGATGATCGACTTCTCGAAATAGCCCGCACTGCCATTAATGGTAGTCGCTGGAGGGGTGGTTGTGAACTTGAATTCATCAAAACCCACGACGATCAATACTACCTCATTGAAATGAACCCCCGCTTTCCTGCCTGGGTATACTTGGCAGTAGGCAGCGGCCAAAACCATCCAGAGGCGTTGGTGCGCCTGGCCCTCGGCGAGAGCGTTGGGCCGATGACCCGCTATGAAGTTGGAAAGATGTTTGTACGCTACAGCTACGACCAGATTGTGGACCTCAAAGAATACGAACACATCAACACCCACGGCTGGTTGTAGTTGAACTTACTGTCCAATAGATTTTGTTGAACGTACCATCATACCTACTCATTCGACCCCTCGATTCCCATCAGATCTTACCCCATTAAATCGCCTTTCTTCATGCTTCCCTACGAAAGACCCATCATCACCCGCTACAACCCGGGCATTACCAATAAATTTGGTAGTCGGGTCGACTATTTCCCCTTCACCCAAATCGATGGTGTGCCTGTAAAGCGGATCATCGATGAATATGGTTCGCCTTGTTTTGTGCTGTCCGAACGCACCATTCGCGATACCTACCGAAATGCACTGCGTGCCTTCTCGACCCGTTACCCCAAGGTACAATTTGCCTGGAGCTACAAAACCAACTACCTCAACGCCGTATGCCAGGTCTTTCATCAGGAAGGTGCCTGGGCAGAGGTGGTGAGCATGTTCGAATACCAAAAAGCCCTCCAAAATGGCGTTTCGGGCGACCAAATCCTGTTTAATGGCCCGGACAAAACCGCCGATGACCTGCGCACGGCACTGCATAACAATTCTCTGATCCACATCGATCATTTCGATGAACTATATCTCCTGAGTGAGATCGTTCGTGAGGGCGGTAAAAAAGCGAGAGTGGCCATTAGAATCAATATGGACACCGGCGTGTATCCACAGTGGGACCGTTTTGGCTTCAACTATGAGAATGAGACGGCTTGGGAAGCCGTTCAGAAGATCATGGGACAGCCCAACATGATTTTGACCGGACTTCATTGTCATATTGGAACCTATATGTTGAGCACACGGGCGTATCATCTGGCGGCGACAAAATTGGCCCAATTGGCACTCAAGATAAAAAGTCAGTATGGTCACCGCATCGCGTATATCGACATTGGCGGGGGATTTGCTTCAGGCAATACGCTAAAAGGCTCCTATCTTCAAGGTTCAGACGTGATCCCAACCATGGATGATTATGCTGAAGCCATCACAACCGCTCTGCTCGGGAGTGGCATACCCACCACTGAATTGCCCTACCTTTATTTGGAGGCTGGCAGAGCGCTAATTGATGATGCTGGATATTTATTGGGGAGCGTGGTGGCCATCAAACGCCTGAGCGACGGTCGTAGGGCCACCATCATGGACTTTGGCGTTAATTTGTTATTCACCTCATTTTGGTATGACCACCGAATCACCCCCGCGCAGGAGTTCAGTCGGCATACCGAAGATATGGTGGTATATGGTCCTTTATGTATGAACATCGATGTGGTCCGTGAGAACATCTCCCTCCCCCTCTTAAATAGAGGCGATCAAGTGGTGGTGCACCGGGTCGGGGCCTACAACATGACCCAATGGATGCAGTTTATTTCCATGCGCCCCAATGTGGTGATGATTGACCGTGAGGGCGGTGTTCACTTGATTCGGGAGCGCGAAACTGTCGACACCCTCAACCAACAGGAACGAACTCCCGCGCATTTGCGCGCCAACCCCCAATAATAAACCGCAACGCTGTTTAAAATCAAATGCAACTGACTGAGCTAAAATCCTGGTGGCAAAGCATCCGAAACAGCTATGCTCAGTTGTTCTTTTCCCTGAATCCATGGTTAGGATGGGGGTCGATCATCGCCAGTTTCGCCTCGCCATGGCTGGGATTGTGGGGATTGGCCTCGGTAGTGGTCATCAACGCTTTGGCCACTTTGGCTGGACAGGATCGGCACGCCATCAAAGAAGGAATGTTTGGGTTTAATGCACTGCTTTTGGGGCTCGCCCTCGCATACCGCTACAACCCGAACCCCACCTTTGCCATAGTTTGGTTGAGTGCGATGATACTTCTGCTGCTGTTGGCCGTTTGGATGGGCAAGCGATTGGCCCTTTCCGGTCTACCGGCGCTCACCCTTCCATTTGTTGGCTGTATGTGGATCGTGGTATTGGCATCAGACCGCTTGCCCGGACTGGAAACAGCGCATCATTTCGCATCAGGCAGCTCATCATACTCGCTTTTTGGTGTGACCATGCCCCCGCTTCTCGATGAAGCAGCCTTATTTGGCTTACCCGCCTTTTGGTCGGCTTATTTTAAAGTTTTATCTGCCACCTTCTTCCAGCCCAAAGTGGCCACCGGAATCCTGCTGTTTCTGGTGATGCTCATTCACTCGCGCATACAGACGCTACTCACCATTCTGGGCTTCGGCATGGCTTTTCTTTCTTTTCAGTTTTTGGGGGCCGACACCGACAGCCTGGTGTATCAGCTGGCCGGACCAAACTTCCTGTTCCTGGCCATCGCTGTTGGGGGATTTTATTTGATTCCTTCATCCGCATCATGGCTCACTGTAATTGCCCTAACGCCTGTACTCGCGCTGATTCACCTGGCGCTCATGCCCATTCTTCTTCGGTTTGGACTAGCCCCCTACACCCTCTCATTTAATGTGGTGACCATCCTGCTTTTGTTTTTGCTCAAACAGCGCTCGGTATGGCAGCCCCGGCTCGAACTAACTGGCATTCAGTATTACAGTCCAGAAAAGGCCCTCTACAAACATCAAGCTGGAAAGCGGTGGCGGCGGGAGTCGCGCTTTGCCCGGTTTCGCCTTCCCATCTGGGGTAGGTGGAAAATCAGTCAGGGCTACGATGGCCGTCACACCCACCTCAAAGAATGGGGAAAAGCCCTCGATTTTGTGGTGTGTGACGATGAGGGCCGGCATTTCTTCGGACAAGGCGATCAGCCCGAAGATTTTTATGGTTATGGAAAGCCTGTGCTAGCTCCTCTGGAGGGGTATATCCACCGAATCGACAACCATGTGTACGATAATGAAGAAATAGGGGATGTTGATACGGAACGGAACTGGGGAAACTGTGTGGTGATCAACCACAACAATGGACTTTACTCGCTTTTGGCCCACCTCAAGAAAGACAGTATCCCGGTGGTGGTCGGACAATGGGTAGAAAAGGGTACGCTCATTGGGTGTTGTGGCAACAGTGGCCGCTCACCGGAACCTCACCTGCATTTTCAAATCCAAACCTCCCCGGAAGTGGGCGCCAAAACACACGCCTACCCCATCGCCTACTTTTTGGAATATATGGACGGAAAGGAGCTGTTGCGTTGTTTTTCGGTGCCGAAGGAAAGCAGTATGGTGGCTGATGTAGAATCGGATGGCGTGTTGACAGCCGCTCTGAAGTTTAAACCTGGAATGCGGCTGAAATGGACACGCTCCGACAAGGCCAATGATGCAAAGGCGGTGGAATGGCGTTGCGCCACAGATGCCTACAACCAAACCTATCTGGAATGCCTGGAAACAGGAGACCTCATGTGGTTTTCCCACGATGGCATCATGTTTCAGGCCTTCGATTATGAAGGCAAGCGATCGTCGCTCCTCTACCGTTTTTATTTGGCTGCCTACCGTATTCTTATGGGAGAGCACCGTGGTGTTGTGATGGAGGAGCATATTCCGCCCATCGCTTATGGAAATCGGATCATTTTGGCAGCCCACGACCTTATAGCGTCCTTTTTTTCATTGTACCGAATCAGCTATCGTTCATCCACCGGAACATTATCTGGTTCAGAATCCCAGGATCCGGACGTACGGGTTATTGAATCTGAAGTAGGCTCAAATTTCCGTTACCTTAAAGGCATGGCATCGAACAGCCGGTTTTTAATAGGGCCTACGGGCATCAAAGATTGGACAATCAAGGGGTCGGATGGTTTTGTCGCTTCCTACAGCTGCCGCATTTTGGGATAAATCACATGCCGATGCGCCTCATCACCCTGCCCTTGTTTTCGGTAATTATTTCCGTAGCATGCTGTTTTGAGGAGACAGCCGCCCAGGGCTATTCTACGAAAGCCGAGATCGATAGTATGTCGTACCAACAATACATAAAAAACGATGTACGTGGTCTGCGCGCGACATTAAAGAAGGCTGAAGCATCGGAGGTCGACTTCTTCTACTTGCGCTTGCGCGCCGCATTGTTGTTTACCCGATTGGGTCGGCATGAATGGTCATACCCCCAGGCACACCGCCTGATGCAAATGAATCCGTACGACACCCTCGCACAACGTTTATGGCTGTTGGCCCTCAGATACACGGGCAGAAGAACTGAGGAGCTTCGGTGGTTATCGACCTGCGATTCGGTCAGCTACCGCCGACTCATTGGCGCTGATCCAATGAGGTCTGGTTCTGGAATTCAATGGGAAACAGCCTCAGTGGGCCTTGGCCATTTGATGGAAGAAGATTTTAAGGAGCGGCGAGACGGCAACTTCCTGGAATCCGGAGCATTGTACTCCGAACGCACCCTACAGGGGCCCATGACTATGCTGGGTGTAGCGGTTGAAGGGCGTCTGGGTAAAGTCACCTCTCGAAACAAGGCCTATCGCTGGAAGACATCCCAATCCTTGGGTGTGTTTCAATCCAATCCCCAAGGTGCCTGGGAGGCGTTGAATCAAGATCCAGTTTTGGGCATACAGCGATACACAAGAACATATGAGATTAGAGCCCTTCAGTATCATGGGCTCTTGGAACATACCCCATCCCAAGCCAGAAACTGGTCGACCGGCCTCATCTGGGGGACTTTTACCGAAAATTCCAAGCACCTGAGTAGTGTTTTGCTCCCGAACTCAATTGGATTGGCTCCAGTTGACTGCCTCTACTCCCATCAATCCCTGTTGGCTACACTCTACGGCCGGTACCGCCGCAGCAGTGCCGAGTTCATGGCCTCCGTGGGCTATGCCAATCTTGCAAAACAACCGCATGTACAAATCGACGGTGGACTCACATGGTGCCCCGGGGGAAGGAGCTCCATGTACTACACCGGCAGTTGGAGTGGAATACTGCCAATACCATCAAGTGCAGCATCCGTTCGTCATATTGTGGCCCACAAACTGGGCAGCAGCGTCTACAAGAAGTGGTGGGGCGAAGTGGAATACATTAGTGGCATCCAAGCTTCGGGTCCTACAGGCGCGCGAGGACTATCCAACTACACCCGACCACTAACTTTTCAGACATTCAATACCGTAGAGCCCATCCTCAACATGGCTGGACTGGGGTTGATCAGGTACCACCGTTTCGGCGCGCTTCGACTGGGCTACCAACGACAAATCCGCGAAACAACATTCTACAACATCCTTCAAGTGGCTGGTTCAACAACCGAAACGACCCTCGAGTTAAAACCTCAAAAGCACACCCTGCACTTGATTCATGTGGCCCTAACCTGGAAACTGCATTCATCCACCTAAACCAAAATAGTATGTACCTACCCCGATTGCTTTTCTTAGCCCTTTTCTTATTGGTTCTCACCTCGCCCCATGTACGCGGAGGCGATGATCCTACCCAACAAAAATTACGCAGTGCTTTTGAACGAAGCTACGCGCTGGAAAAAGAAAAAAGATACACAGAAGCGATGAATGCCCTTCAAACGCTCAATCAACCCAATGAATACCCTGTGAATCTAAGGTTGGGCTGGTTGGCCCACCATGCCGGACAATATACCCAGGCGGTAGGCTATTATAAAGCGGCGCAAAAGCTCCAACCTAAGTCGACCGAGCCTTTGTGGGGTCAACTTCTACCGCTGAATGCGCAAGAAAATTGGATAGAAGCCGAAAAAGTATATCTGTCAATTTTGGCATTGGACCCAAAAAACAGCTCGGCCAACTATCATCTGGGGTTGATCTACTACTATCGTGAGGATTATGCACAGGCCAGGAAATTTTTGGACGTTTCCCTTGAGCTGGCGCCCTTCGATTATTACTCCATGCTGATGAGCGCTTGGACCCGCCTATTTTTAGGTCAGACTGATGAAGCGGCCCGTTTGTTTGATCGGGTATTACTAAACACCCCGGGCGATCAGTCGGCACAGGAGGGACTGGCCCGCATTCGCTAACACCTAACCCTTGTACATCGGTTACAAGCGATTTATCCCTATTTTTGGGGTCTAATCACTCCGTATGAACCGAATGAACCAACTGAAGGCCTACTGCCTATCGATTTTACTATTCTCCACCATCAACCCAGCGGAGGCCCAGAAGAATTCCAAAAAAACAGCGCCTGAACCTACAAAAATCGTGGTTGCGCCGGCAAAAATCAACCGGTTCAACACCGGAACCCAATCCGGTATCGATCCAAAAAACTTTGATGTGGATGTGGTGCCCTGCGATAATTTTTATCGCTTTGCAACGGGTGGATGGATGAAGGCCAATCCACTTCCATCCACGGAAAGTCGCTGGGGCACCTTCAACAAACTGGGGAAGGACAACGATGAGAAAATCCGGATCATTCTTGAACAGCGAACCAACAGCGGCATCGATTATCCAAAGGGCAGTCCCGACCAGCTGGTAGCCGACTTCTATCGTTCGGCTTTGGATGAAGCCACGCTAAACAGAAGGGGATTCGAACCCATTCGCCAACGCTTGAAATCCATCGATGAATGGACCGACCGAGGAAGCCTCATGAATCTGCTCGCTGAGATGCGATGGGAAGGATATGCCCCATTCTTTGGCTTCTATGTAGGTTCAGATGCCAAAAAAAGTGATCAAAACATCGTGAATTTGGGTCAGGGTGGCCTTTCACTACCGGATCGTGACTATTACCTCAAGAGCGACTCAAACTCCCTGTCGATTCAGGTTGCATTCCGGTCCTATGTGGACCGACTGTTCACCCTCAGTGGCGACCGCGGTGAACAACAGGCGGGTGCACGAATCGACA
>Ga0214923_10000945_pt1 | contig 42498 bp, 40 predicted proteins | sample LL1510_MetaG_FD_177993 | JGI IMG/M metagenome (GOLD analysis project Ga0214923, IMG submission 177993) | Freshwater microbial communities from Lake Lanier, Atlanta, Georgia, United States - LL-1510 | ecosystem: Environmental > Aquatic > Freshwater > Lake | place: USA: Georgia | collected... | reverse complement strand
GTAAAAGGAGTCGTCAAAGGAATCGGGGATTATGGAAATGCAGTGGGAGTCCCCACGGTGGCTGGCCAGACGCTTTTTCATCATTGTTACAACCTGAATCCGCTGGTGAATGCTTTTGCGTTAGGGATAGTAAAGACAACGGATATCTATCGAGGAAATGCTTCCGGTGTTGGAAATGTGGTGGTTTATGTTGGGGCCAAAACAGGGCGAGATGGAGTTCATGGGGCGACCATGTCCTCCAAGGAGTTTTCAAGCGAAGAAGAGCCCAATCGACCGACCGTTCAAGTAGGAGATCCGTTTACGGAAAAACTCCTTCTCGAAGCTACCCTCGAAGCGATGGCTGAAAAGTTGATGGTGGGAATTCAAGACATGGGGGCTGCTGGCCTTACATCGTCTAGTTTCGAAATGGCTCATCGAGCGGGCACTGGTTTATCACTGGAATTAGATAAAGTTCCGACCCGAGAGACCGAGATGTCAGCCTATGAACTATTACTTTCGGAATCCCAAGAACGAATGCTTTTAGTTTGTGAGCCAAAGAACTTAGATCGCTTGAAGCAGGTCTATGAAAAGTGGGACCTGCACGCGGAAGTGATTGGAGAGGTGATCGAGGGAAATCGCGTTTTGATGCAAAAAAATGGTGTGACCGTTGTTGATTTGCCTGTGGAGCTTGTGACGGATCCTCCAAAAGTCGAAAGACCTCTCATGGCGCCCAGTGATTTAAAACAGAGGTGGTTTGTTGATAGAAACAAGTTGCTCCTGGGGTCATTAGAAAAAAAGTTTGAGAGTGTCTTTGAAGCGGCAAGCTTTGCGAATCCCGAACCCCTCATCCAGCAGTATGATTCGATGGTGGGAAATCGAACGGAAGGCGACTCCTTTGAGGACGCAGCGGTTTTGAGAGTTCGAGAAATTCCCGGGAAAAATGTCCGTCTGGCTTTGACAGTAGATGGAAATCCCAGAGTCTCTTGGCTTTGGCCCCTGGAGGGGGGAAGGCGAGCTGTCGCAGAATCAGCTATTAATTTGGCTCTGAAAGGAACTCAGAGTATCGGTCTGACAGATTGTCTTAACTTTGCCAGCCCCGAAAATCCAGAGACCGTTTGGCAGTTCTCTGAGACAGTCGAGGGGATATCGCTTGCTTGTGAAGCTTTAGGGATTCCCGTTATTTCCGGAAATGTCAGTCTTTATAACGAAACCGATGGAAAGCCCATTTATCCGACACCTATGATTGGAATGGTGGGACTTTCAGAAGGTAAAGAAAAAGTCAGACCCTCCTCGTTTCACAGTTCTTCTTTAGATCTTGCCTTAATCGGAGTTCCTGAAGGAGGTATTGGAGGAAGTCTTTTGGCTAGCCAATGGTTCCAGAGAGACTGTGGACAGCCTGAGGAAACCGATCTGAAAACTTTAGTGAGAACGCTTAATTTTCTCTCCAAAATAAAAACTAAAAAATTTGATTATGCGATTCATGATATTTCCGATGGCGGACTTTTATTAGCTGCTCTGGAAATGGCTTTTTATTCACGCTTGAATGGGTTGGGACTTGAGATTTCTATTCCTAGGGATGTAGATGTTGATGCCTTTCTGTTTGGTGAAACGGTTCCCAGAATTTTAGTGGCTTATGATCCCACCGAGAGCACGGAAGTTGAAATGCTTGCGAATCAAGCCGGAGTCAAATTTACCGCTCTGGGAAGTGTCAATGATCTAGGACAGCTCGTGGTGAAGCAGGGGGGAGCTAAAGTTCTACAACGCGATCTCAGCTTGCTCAAAACCAAATGGGATCAGCGTTTGAGAGGATTTTTCTAATGTGCGCTATTTTTGGAATTGCAGGACATCCCGAAGCCTCTAACGTGACTTACCTCGGTCTTCACGCCCTTCAACACCGGGGTCAAGAGGGAGCTGGAATTGTATCAAGTCATGAAGAAACCCCCTATGCCCTAAAAAAGAGAGGATTGGTTGGCGACATCTTTTCAAGTGACGAGTTAGTTCGTCTTCCTGGACGGCAGGCAATCGGCCACACGAGGTACTCAACATCGGGAGGAGATAAAGATGAAAATCTCCAGCCTTTTTTGGTTCGAACAGCATCAGGATGGGTGACCGTTGCCCACAACGGAAATTTAGTTAACGCTGCTTCATTGACTGCGCGCCTCGAGAAAATGGGCTCTATTTTCCAAAGCACTTCGGATACCGAAGTGATTGTCCATTTAATTGCCCGAACGGGGGAACCTGATCTCATCAAAGCTTTGACCGCTGCTCTTGCCCAAGTGGAAGGGGCCTACTCGCTTCTTGTGATGAACCAAGACATTTTGATTGCCGTGAGAGATCCGCATGGATTTCGGCCTTTGGTGATGGGGCGATTTCAAAACAGCACCGTCTTTGCTAGCGAAACAACGGCTTTTGATCTCATTGGGGCAACGTACGAAAGAGAGGTAGCCCCAGGAGAAATGGTGATTTTAGATCTCAAAGGAAAAGAAGCGCCTCGTTCTTTTTATCCTTTCCATGAAATTGCTCATAAGAAATGTGTTTTTGAACAAATCTATTTTGCAAGGCCCGACAGTGTTGTTTACGGGGCGGGGGTTTATGAAACTCGAAAATCCCTGGGAAAACAGCTGGCTCTTGAACACCCGGTTTCTCACGCCGATATGGTGATTCCGGTTCCTGACTCGGGAGTTTACGCAGCGATTGGGTATAGCGAGCAAGCTAAAATCCCCTTTGAGATGGGAATCATTCGAAGCCACTACATGGGTCGGACGTTTATTGAGCCCAGCCAATCAATTCGGGATTTTGGAGTGAAATTAAAGCTCAACCCTTTAAATGGGTTTCTCAACGGAAAGAAAATCGTTGTAGTGGATGACAGTTTGGTGAGAGGAACGACTTCCAAGAAACTCATTCAACACCTTCGAGATGCGGGAGCTACTGAAGTTCATTTGAGAATTTCGGCACCTCCGACGATCCACCCCTGTTTTTACGGGATCGACACTCCTACTCAGAAGGAACTCCTCGCTTCTAGAAACAGCGTAGATCAGATCCGAAATTTTATCGGAGCTGATTCGCTAGGCTACTTAAGCTTAGACGGTCTATTACAAGTGTGTACGAGCAAATCCCAACCGGGATTCTGCCATGCTTGTTTTTCAGGTGAGTATCCCACTCATTGATTAGAGTTTTATAAAAACGCTGCATTCAAGAGCTTTACCGGGTCTTAGCTGATCTTTCTTACAAGTGATTATGACTTCGCCGTTATCAATTTCGAGATTCTTAATGTGTTTACTTTTATAAACTGCAACGGGAACCAAAAGCGCTTGATTCAATTTAGTGGCCGTTTCTGGATTCGTAAGAACTAAGCGAACGCCGTTAGCTTCTGACTTCTGAACAACTTGATTGGAAAGACCTCGGAAATCAAAAATGAAGTGGCAAGCGTAGGGCTCATTAGCATTGTAATGTCGGCTGAAGCATGAGAGCTCGATACTGCCATCGTTGGTTCTGAAATTCTTTCCTTTGCCTTCGCTGAGTTGCCCTTCAGGGAGATCCAGCGAATCATAAACATTTACTGCCTCTTTTCCTTCAAAAGTGACATGGAGAAAGTCTTCCACCGAGTACTTATGAGTTTCTGCTTGAGAAAAAGAAGTTACAAAAACGAAACAAACGAAAGCTAAAAGAAAACGCATATCGAACACCTCAAATTTGATGCGTCGTGTCTACCATAAATCAGTAGGCAAGGGAAGAGGTGTGGATTAAAAGTATTTAAAATCAATCACTTAAGCCAGAATCAATGTTTCCCAAAAACCTCAAATTGCTCCGTATGGAAGGCGTTGTCGGGCTTAATCAAAATGGTTTTTCCAAACCGTTTTTCCAAAAGTCCCACATGGCGGCTTTCTTCTTTTGCCAGCAGGCTTACAACCCCGGGCGAAGCAAAGACCACAATGTTTTGAGTTTGAGAAAGAGCTTCTTTTTCGATCTCTCGGAAAATTTCAAAAGCTACCGTTCTTCTGCTTTTGGTGTAACCCCGACCATCACAGTGTGGGCAACTTTCCGTGAGATATCGAATCAAGTCTTCATGGGTTCTCTTGCGGGTCATTTCCACAAGACCCAATTCGGAAATCTTCAAGATATTTGTTTTTGACTTGTCGCCCGAAAGCGCATCTTGAAGGGCGTTGAAGACTTTCTCCCGATTAGAAGCAGACTCCATATCGATCAAGTCAATGATGATAATTCCGCCAACATTTCTAATTCTCAACTGATAGGCAATTTCTTTTACTGCTTCTAAGTTGGTGCGAAGAATCGTCTCTTCAAGACTCTTTGATCCAACGTACCTTCCTGTATTGACGTCAATTGCAGTCAGAGCTTCCGATTGGTCAATCAAAAGATATCCGCCGGACTTCAACCAAACTTTTTTGCTGAGCGCTCGAGAAATCTCAGCTTCAATTCCGTAGTGCTCAAAAAGTTGGGAGGGACCTTTGAACAGCTTTACCCGACTTTTAAGTTGGGGCATGAACTGGCCAATAAAATCCTGAATCCCATCGTGATCGGAAGGGTTGTCGATGACTAGAGAGTCAACATCTTCAGTAAAGTAATCTCGAACCGTTCGGTAAGTGAGGGAGAGATCTTCATGGATCAAAGCGGGAGCTCTTTTTTGAGAGGAGTCACGTTTGATCTGCTGCCAAGTGCGAATCAGATAATCTGCATCCGCTTTGAGTTCTCGGAAAGTTTTTCCTTCCGCTACCGTTCTAATGATAAATCCAACGCCCTTTACTCGCAGACGTTTGGTGAAAATATCTCTTAAACGACGTCGTTCGCGGTCGCTTTCGATTCTTCGTGAAATACCTAAGTGTTTCACAGTCGGCATCAAAACCAGGTTTCGCCCGGGCAAAGAGATATGAGTGGTTAGACGAGCTCCTTTTGTTCCGATTGGAGCTTTTGCTACTTGGACTAAAATTTCCTGACCTTCTTTTAAGAGATCCTGAATGTTAGCGGTGCCTCTTCTTCGTCGGCTGAAACCACGTCTCTTATTATTTCGATTTCCGTAGCGAGGCCGTTGACGGGCGGAACGACCTTCTCGGCTTTCGTAGCGACGCCCATCTCGTCGAGGACCTCGTCCGCCCTCGCGATTGTCTCTGTCCCGAGTGTCGCGAGTTTCCCGATTATCTCGGTTGCGGTTGTCGCGGTCTCGGTTGTCTCTGTTTCTGTCGCGATTATCTCGGTTGCGGTTATCGCGGTCTCGGTTGTCTCTGTTTCTGTCGCGATTGTCTCGACTGTCCCGGTTATCTCGATCTCGATAATCTCGGGCTTCGCCTTGAGTATGGCGGCGAGATTCATTTCTATCTTGATCTCGTCCTTCTCGGGGGCCTCGGTAGTTTCCACGGCCACGGCGTGGCTCGCGATTATCTCGTCTTCGGCCTTGATGGTAACGATCCCGTTGAAAGCCTGAGCGTTCAGAGCTTGGCTTTTCGTTTCCAGGTTGGGGACCTTCCTCTTCTTCAGGTACCTCATCCGTAAGCAATTCTTTTTGACGAATTTCTTCAGGCATGGGTTCAAAAGCTGGAGCAGGCTCGGCCGCGGAAGCTTCTACGGGAGCTTCCGGTTCTCGAGCAGAAACTGGGGAGGGTTCTGGAGCAGGTGCTTCAGTCTCTACATCCGTTAATTCAAAATCAGGTTCATTGTCAGGAATTGAAAGAGGTTCTTGAAATTCTTCCTCCTCTTCTTCCCCATCTTCGTCGGTGTTCTCTTCGTCCTCTTCACGACTTTCCGGAGAGGTGAGAGAAGGGGCTACAAAAATAGGAGCGTTAGTAGTGTCTTCTTCAATCACTAAAGCTTCCGACTCATCGCCAGCAGATTCAGTCTCAGATGTTGTTCCTTCGGAAGGTTCTTTGGATTCAGATTCGGGATATCTCTCGTCTGATTCTTCGGATTCCTCTTCATCCAAAACATCTACATCACTTCCAAAAGGCTCATCGATAATGTCATCCACATAAAGGAAGGCGGTTCGTTCAAGTCCCAATTCCAAAAAGGCCGCCTGCATCCCAGGAAGAACTCTTTTGACCACTCCCAAATAGACATTTCCAACGACGTTTTTGTCTTCTTCTCGCTCAATGTGGAGTTGTTTGATTTCCCCGTCTTCTAGTAAGGCAACACGGGTTTCATAATGGTTTGAATTAACTAAGATTTGTTTGCTCATGAATCAGATTTCTTTAATAAAATTAATTAGCTAGAAGGGGTTCAGTCGTCCTCTTAAACCACTGCCGAGACCCTTTTTGCTAACCTGCTCCACGCCCCCCCAGAGATTTAGAAACCTTTGGTGACTCACAGGTAGGCGAACAGAATTATCACCCCTCAGGAAGAGAGTAAATATCCGATTGAATAGGCCCGATAAGAGGTGAACTCGTGGCGCAGTATTGTAATGCGACGCATTAGGAGTGTTATGAAATCTGCCATTCTTCTCTTTTTCCAATTAGTGGTTTCGGTGGGGATTTTTGTAGTCACTCCTAACTTTTTTGGAATTCTCCAAGAGAATCCTCAAAGCTGGTTGAAGTTTTACCAAGAAACAGCAGAGCTTTTTGCGATCCCATTTTGTCTTTTGCTTTTTAGTTTTAGTAAACGCCCTTTATTTTTAGCGCTCAGACTGGGCTGGGGATTGTGGACCGCTATCATCAGTGCTGTTCTTTTATGGCAAGCTCCGGTTGAATTTACAGACATCACGGAATTTGGCCGAATATTAATTGCATTTAACTCTGTTTTTGGCTTTTCCCTAACGCTTTTCACCCTGATTGAAATAGGCAAAAGTTGGCCCTCCAAAGAATCAACGATGACTCCAGCTTCTGTCATGGGTCCTCAAACTACTGAGGCTCCAATGGATATGGTTGAGGGGGCTTAACAACATCTCCTAAGCCTTTTTCAAAGCAAAGACTTACCAGATAATTTCCAACGACATGAAAAATTAGAGCCGGAGCTTTTAGGGAGAGGGGAGTTTCAAGGCAGGTTTCCCCTCGGTAAGGGGATGTTCCTGATAAATCTACTTCTAAATCTTGGATACCCTCTCTAAGCCCTAGGCCCAATGCTTTTGAAAAAGCCTCTTTAGCGGTCCAAAGATAAAGCCCTTTGTCTTGTACCTTTCCTGCGATTTCGCTTTGAAAAGAATCGATCTTCCTTATTTCATCAGGACCAGCAATTTTCGGAAGAACCTGTTGTACTTTTCGTTGGCAGTTTTCTATGTCGATTCCTACTGGCAAAGATGAAACCGCGGCAACGGTTACCTGGTCGGTATGAGCAATTGAACCATAACAGTTTTTCAATTCTAAAAAGCCGAACTTTTTATTAGGAACGATATCCAAACTTAAGTTTTGATTTTGCAGAAGGTGCCTGAGAGCAATTCTTCCTGCAAGAAAAGCACGCTGAGTTTTGGGATGAGATGCTTCAGCTTTCTGGCCCGACGCAGCTTCCAGTTTTTCAAGCGACCAATGCGAAAAATCAAAAAAAGTCCAAGTGAGCATTGCGAATTACCTAGCTAGGAAGCGTAGCACAAATCCTGTGGGCTTGAGAAGCAACACGTTATCAAGAGAAAGAGAAGTTACTCCGATGAGTTAATACAGATGCGTACTCAAAAAAAAATATGCCTTTTCTCCCTCTGGACGTTCGCAGTACTCCTCATGGTGAATTTTCAGAGTTGTTTAAGTTTTGCAGATGAAGCATCTAAGCAAAAACTCTATGCTCTTCAGCAAAAAGCCAAAGCGACGTTATTAACCAAACTGAGAAAAGGTGAAGACGATTGGGTAGATATTCAAGTCGTTGCTCCGGTTGATTACACAAACCTCATTTCAAAAGACTTCATAAAAAATGACGTAGAAGAAATTTTGCAGGCTTACGATCCTGACATTTCGGTGAAAAGAAGTCCCTACAAAGTAAAAGGGGTATCACTAGATATGTTGAGGCTTGCAGTAGCGAATACCAAAGCCGACATCCTGGTTGCCACTGTTTTTCTACCAACGAATGTTGATGTCTATATTTATGACAAGAGAAATCCCTTTCAAATTTATGCTCAGAGCGAGGCCTTTGTTGAGGGAAATCAAGAAGACCTTGATGTGAAAATGGCCCAGCACTATACGAAAATAGCGTTTCGTCGTGCCCTTTTCAGATACATTAGCGATCAACCCTATGATCTTCCTCGAGATGGAAGTCCTCCAGTTTTGCAATCGCCCATTCCTCGTTTGATTGCGAGTTACCAAACGGTCGAGATGATCAATCGAGAAGCTAATTCAAATTTTTATGCCTCCTTTAATTGGGGAGCGGCTTTGAGTAATGGAACCAGTGGGAAGTTTTGGAATTCTAGTTTGATATCGCTCGAGCTAGGCGCAAACATAACAGGGAAGCTCTATGTTGAGGGGGCTGCCGAGATTTCTGCTTATAATTTAGCTGTTGGATCAGTGAAATATTTATTCTCAGATAGAGATGAAGCCTTCCGGTTTATGTTTGGTATCGGAGGAGGGATGCTTTCAAATCGACACACGTTTGATTGGGATCAGTCCAATGATATCCAAGGGAAAAAGTATTATGTCGTTCCTAGTTTTTCTGTGATGTTCCCGATTTCAGATGTCTATTTGAAGCTGGAAAGCCGAGCCTTTATTAACGCCGACTCTCAGATTTATACCTTTATGCCAGGTCTGCACATCTGGTTTTAGAGGAAGAAAATTACTCCCACGCCTGTCGAGAGTACCAACCGGTCAGTGCCGTAGAAATTAAATCGTGCTTCCGCTTTGATTCCAATATCGACGAGGGGAACTAGAAATCCCAAGGTCCCAAAAGCCATTTGACGCATTCCATCGTATTGAGGAGCTTGAGGGGGACCATCTGCGAATCGCATTCCCGTTACTTCTGTACCTAGCCCAGCTCCCAAAAAAGGCCATAAACTGAAAGTTTCAGGCCTAAAGATGTGTCGGTATCCTCCAAATACATTGCTCACCGAAGCAAATTCAAAACCCGCCTCAAACCCATGGCCGCCTTCCGTGATGTAACCAAAGCTGAGCGCTTGAACGCCCGTCACGTATTTGGTGAATAGCGTTCTTTGAAATACAGCACTAAATCCCATGAGGTGATTGATATAGGGTCTCTCAAAATCAAATCGGCTTGTATTTTTTGCCATGGACGAGAGTATCGCCCGTCTGACAAAGTGCTTGTTTTTAACCCCTTCAATGGGATCAATGAGGGTATCTGGATTGTCGAAATCGAGGTCGGGCTTCTTATAATCTTCAGGCTCAGCCGCCAGGCAAGTTAAGGCAAAACTCAAAATGAGAGGGAAAAGTAAAAGAGAACGCATCCATTAAGGATACCAGTGCTTTAGAAACTTAGTGAGCCGGGTGCGTCAGTAATTTTTTGCGAAAATAACTCGGCCTTTGGACTCAGAGCCGCACGAAATGCACTTCCCGGTTTCTCGAATTTGAGCAAAAGGAATACACCGAATCGTTGCTTTTGTTTCATCTTTAATATGGTCTTCGCACTTTCGGCTTTCACACCAGTGGAGTTGATAAAATCCACTCACTGCTTCTACTTTTTCTTTGAAAACATTGAATTCATTTTCAATATAAGTGTTTTGAGTGAGGCGATCTGAAGCTTTGGAGTAAAGAGCTTTTTGAAAATCGACTAACTGCTTTGTCACTTCCTGGCCAACTTGATCCAGAGGCACTTGGGTTTTCGTTCCGTCTCTCCGAGCTAAAACACAGAATCCATTGGCGAGATCTCTGGGGCCAATTTCTACACGCATCGGGATCCCGGTAAGTTCATATTCATTGAATTTATATCCGGGACTATGCTCCAGACGATCATCCAGGTGAACGGAATAATTTTTCTGAATTTCTTGTTTTACTTTTTCGCTCGCTTCCAAAACAGCAGAATTGTCTTTGTTCTTTTGCAAAATAGGAACAACGACGACTTGGATGGGGGCAGCTTTCGGGGGAAGCACTAGCCCCTGATCATCAGAATGGGTCATGATTAAAGCCCCTAAAATTCGCCAGCTAATCCCCCAGCTTGTTTGATAAACATATTGAACTTGGCTGTTTCTATCTTGGAATTTGATATCGAAGACTTTCGCAAATCGCTGACCAAAATAATGCGAAGTGGCCGCTTGAAGCGCTTTCTTGTCTTGCATCATGGCTTCCAAACAGTAAGTTTCTTCAGCTCCCGCGAACTTTTCACTCTCTGTTTTCTTTCCCGGAATCACGGGAATGGCGAAGACATCTCTCACGAAACTCAGATAGATATCCAACATCCGTAAAGTCTCTTTTTTTGCATCATCTTCTGTTTCGTGGCAGGTATGTCCTTCTTGCCATAAAAATTCCATGGTTCTTAAGAAGGGTCGAGTTCTCATCTCCCAACGACAAACGTTAGCCCACTGATTAATCAGGAGCGGAAGATCGCGATAGCTCTTAATCCATTTCGAGTACATGCTGTTGATAATAGTTTCGGACGTGGGCCGAACAATCAGAGCTTCTTCGAGTTTCTTGCCTCCTCCATGAGTAACCACCGCGCACTGGGGAGCAAATCCTTCCACATGATCTTTTTCGAGATTTAAAAAGCTCTCAGGAATGAACATTGGAAAATAGGCATTTTGGTGGCCCGTTTCTTTAAATTTTCTATTCAATTCAGCTTGAACCACTTCCCAAAGCGCGTATCCGTTCGGGCGTAGAACCAAACACCCTCTCACCGGAGCCTGATCAGCGAGTTTGGCGTGTTGAATGATATCCAAATACCACTGTGAAAAGTCTTCTTCTCTAGGAGTAATTCTATCTGCCATGACTTTTACATCCTCTCAATTTCACTCATTAAAAAGTCCAACATCTGTGCTTCGGGAACCTTTCCAATGGGTTTTCCCTTTTTGTAAACAAGCCCTTCGCCTTTTCCTCCAGCAATTCCGATATCGGCTTCCATCGATTCCCCTGGGCCATTTACTACGCAACCCATCACCGCGATCTTAATGTTCTTTCCAAGCCCCAGAGCGCGTCGTTCGACTTCTTCAGCCAGGCTGTAAACATCAATGTCAGCCCGCCCACAACTGGGGCAAGCGATAATTTCCGGCATGTCATTTTTGAGGCCCAGACTTTTTAAGATGTAAACTCCGGCCTTAACCTCATCTACTGGATCACAACTCAAAGACACCCGGATGGTATCTCCGATTCCAGCTAGGAGGAGAGATCCAATCCCAACGGCCGATTTGATAGAGCCGTAGGTTTTTGTTCCCGACTCCGTGACACCTAAATGGAGCGGAGCTTCCGTTCTTTCCGATAATAAAGAATAAGCTCGGTAATTGTTGATGACATCTGAGGACTTGATGGAAACTTTAAAGTTTAAGAAATCTTGTTTTTCCACTAGTTCAATCGCATTCATTGCGCTTTCGACCAAAGCTTCTGGCGTCGGATGCCCATACTTTTTTAACAGAGGCTTTTCTAACGAACCCGCATTAACACCAATTCGCACGGCTTTACCCAAATCTTTAGCGGCTTTGATGACTTCAATAGTCTTCCACTCAGCTCCGATATTCCCGGGGTTAATTCGAATGCAATCCACGCCATGTTTCAGAGATTCAAGCGCCATTTTATAATCGAAGTGAATATCAGCAACGATTGGAATAGAAACCTTTTGAAGAATAGAGGGAAGGGCATTTGCTGCTTCCTGGTCGTTGACGGTAACCCGTACAATTTCACAGCCCGCAGTGACCAAATCCTGAATTTGTTTTAGTACCGCTTCGACGTCTTCCGTTTTTGGCGTCGTCATGGATTGAACACGAATGGGGTTTCCGCCCCCGAGCTTCAATTTACCGACAGTGATTTCTCTGGTTGGCCGTCTAGCAATCCCTTGAATCAAGTTAAGACTCATCAGTTTCCTCCCTGATCAGAAACATCAATTCCATAAGCTTTTATCTTCTTGTGAAGATGACTTCTTTCAACACCAATATGCTGAGCCGTTTTTGAGATGTTGCCACCGTTCTCAGATAACATCTTCAAAATAAATTGTTTCTCAAAATTAGCTCGAGCCTCTCGCAAAGATTGATCTTCTTGGCCCGTTGCCTCTTCAACAACGGGTTCGGGGTCTAAGTTTGCGATTTCCGACCAATCTAGCACATCTCCGCCAGAAAGGATGCAGGCTCTCTCAACCCAATTTTTTAATTCTCTGATATTGCCCGGCCAAGGATAAGAGTGCAGCACAGACAAGGCGTTCTTAGCCATCGGGAAGGGCTTTCCGGGAGAAAACCGCTTTGTAAAATGTTCAACTAGGAGCGGAATGTCCTCCCTGCGTTCCCGTAAAGTGGGGACAGTGATTGGGATGACATTGAGCCGATAGAACAGGTCTTCTCGGAAGTTTCCAAGTTTAATTTCTCGTCTGAGATCTTTATTGGTGGCAGCGACTACCCGCAAGTCCAATTCAATTAAGTCCTGTCCTCCCACTCGTTGAATGACGCATTCCTCGAGGGCCCGAAGAATTTTCGATTGCATTTTAGGCCCCATGTCACCTACTTCATCGAGGAATAGCGTACCGCCATTAGCCAGCTCAAACTTTCCAATCTTTCTTTCATGGGCTCCGGTGAAACTTCCTTTTTCGTGTCCAAAGAGTTCGCTCTCAATGAGTTCATCGGGTACCGCGGCACAGTTGACGGCAACAAATCGTTCCTTAGTTCTTGGGCTTTCTCGGTGAAGTGTTTTTGCCACCAGTTCCTTCCCAGTTCCATTTTCACCTTGAATCACTACCCACCCATTCGACGGAGCCGTGATCTGAATGAGTTGTCTGAGTCGAACCATTGGAAGGCTCGTTCCTATCAATTGTTCGTCTTCCTCAATAGCATCTCTTAAAATCTTATTTTCATTTTTGAGAGCTTTCATTTCAAAAGCGTGCTCCAACATGACTAAAAGTTTGTCGAAGTGAATTGGTTTTTCGATAAAATCAAACGCCCCCAGCTTGATAGCTTTGACAGCGGTCTCCACGGTCCCGTGGCCCGACATCATAATGACGATCTGGTCTGGCAAAGTTCGTTTAATTTTTTCTAAGACTTGAAGGCCATCATCTTCTGGCATCCAAATATCTAAAAGAACCAGGTCAGGTTGAAATTTTTTTACTTTTAACAATCCTTGGGAACCAGATTTAGCAGTTTCCACAATAAACTGCTCGTCTTCCAATACCCCTTTCAGGGAGGCGAGAATGTTTTCCTCATCGTCGATGACCAAAATCTTCTTCAGGACCATGCGGGTCTCTCCTCAGTAATTGAAAGCTTCAAGGCTCTTGGAAATTCTAGGACTACTTTGGTGCCTTGGGGTTGGTTGGCTAGCATTCGGATAGTTCCACCGTGGTCGGTCATAATTCTTTGAACAATGACCAGCCCTAAACCAGTTCCGCCCGGTTTGGTTGAAAAATAGGGTTCAAAAAGCTGACCGTGAACCTCTGCAATACCGCAGCCCGAGTCACAGACGGCAAGGGAAATGAAATCGGTATTTCTGTCTCCGGTGGTGCTGAGCGTGATGGTTCCTTGGCCCGCCATCGCAGCAACGGCATTATCAAACAGGTTAATCAATGCCCTTTTGATTTGATTTTTATCTAAACGAAGTTCGGGGAGAGAGTCATCGAAATCCAAATCAAAGCGTACTCCCTCGTGAGCAGCACGATATAAATTAATCGTCTCAAGCGCTATTGAGTTGAGGTCCTCTGGGGTTTGTCTGATTTCCGGCATTCTTGCAAAATCCGAAAATTCCCCGACTAAGCTTTTCAATGACTCAACCTCAGTCAAAACAATTTGCGTGCTTTTATCGAAAGTGCCGTCATCTTGTATTTTATCCAAATATCTTCTTCTTAACCGTTGAACCGAAAGCTGAATGGGCGTGAGTGGGTTTTTAATTTCATGGGCAATTCTCTTGGCTACTTCTCGCCAAGCCATCATCCGCTCCATTTTCTGAATTTCACTGACATTGGCAAAAACTGCGACAACCCCGATTGGCTTTTTGGATTCGTCTCTTAAAACCGAAAGGGTGACCAAAACGGCAATTCGCTCTTTGTTTTTGTTTTGAATCTGAATTTCTCGTTTGACTGGTTTTGAGCTCTGATAAACTGACAGTAGCAACTCTCGATAATCACTTTGTTGGCTTCCAGGGATCAATTCCCAGAAAGGTTTTCCCAGAATTTCTTGAGAGCCAATTCCCAGAAGTTCAGTCGCTGCGGGGTTGATCATGGTAATGGCCCCGGCTTCATCAATAGAAACAACACCGGAATCGACGCTTTCTAATAGCACTTCGATATATCTGCGTCTGTGGTTTGATTCCTCGGTCATTTTTCTCAGAGAGCGCTGGGACAGTTCAATTTGCTGTTTGTTGTTTTTTAATTGGGCCACCATCTCATTGAATGAGTTTACGAGCTGGGAAAGTTCATCCGTTCCCGAAGTAGTCATCGCATAGTCTAAATCGCCTTTGGCGACTGCTGTGGTTCCCCGAGCCAAGCTTTCAATCGGGCCGGTCAAACGTCGTGCTACATAGAAGCCCGTCCAAGAAGCCGTAAAGAGAATTAATAAAGTGACGACTGACAAAATCGTAAAATAGGTCGATTTAATGGGGTAATTCAGAGGATTGTCAGCTTTAAAATCCTGATAAGTGACATTGATTTCGGAGAGCTGTGAAGCCAAACTCAGGGGAATAAAGTGATTGGCAAAAATAACTCCGCGATGGGGGCCCAGGAAGGCGCTACAGCGCACCAGTTCTCCTCGTCCCAGTCCAAGCACTCGGCATTGATTGGTGCCCTTGAAGCTCTCCATCAGAGTATCTTTGGCTACCGGTGGAACAAACTGTCTTTTTTCTTTTGAAGCAGTAATGACGGGAGCGGAAATGGGGTCTGAATAAAACTCCACTGCATCCAACCCATATTCTAAGCGAAAAGTTTCAAGCTTCTTCAAAAGAGCTTGGGGCTCGAGCGAATCTCCATCGAGTTGGACTGCAATTTTTTTTGCAAAGTGTGAGGCCGAGCTCTCCGTGTTTTCATAATAGTTTTTTACGACATCGATACTTCGTTGGAGGGTTTCTCCAATTCTCAAATTGAACCACTTATCGAAACTGCTTTTGATGTAAAAAGCGGATATTGAAAATAAAAGAATCGTTGGAATAATAGCGAATAGAGTAAAGCAGAATACTAATCTGGTTTTTAACCTCGAACCAATTCTACCGCGCCGTTCATCTAGAATCAGTTTGATGACGTTTCTAAAAACCAAGAAAAGCAACACCATGATGAGCACGATGTTGAGATTCATGAGGCCAAAGAAGAAAATGCTGTTCACAAACGGAAGTTTGGAGGACAGACGAAAGAGATGGACTTCCACAGCCGTGAAGGTCAAAACGAGGCAAAAAATGACGGCGCTGATAATCCGCTCTCTTTTTCTGCGCTTGGATTCGGCTTTTTGGAGCTTGCCCATAGGGCCCCCACACTAGCCCGAAAGCCGCCTGGGGTCTAGATTTCCAAGGGAAATCTGACCAAGACTAGCGCTCTGAAAACTTTTCAGTTAGATTAGCCGCGTCATGAACCGGATTTACGCAGATTTTAATGCCACCACCCCCCTTGGCGAGGCCTCCCGGCGCTGGATGGGCCAGGCCTTTGAGACTTGGGGAAATCCTTCCTCGAGCCACGCCCATGGTAGACAAGCCAATGAAATCATTGAAAAAATCAGGAGATTGATTGCTCAGGTAACGGGGGTTTCCCCCTTAGAAATCGTTTTTACGTCGGGAGGAAGTGAAGCCAATACGCTCGCTTTGATGGGCTCATTCTTTCTTAAAAAACCCGGGCTTCGCCTTTTAACTACTACCGTTGAGCATTCGTCTGTCCGTGATACCGCAAGCCTTTTAGAAAGCCAGGGCGTTTCAGTGGATTATTTACAGGTTAAGCGTTCCGGGGTTTTTGATTTAGATGCTTTTGAGCGGCAAGTAACCGAGTTTCGTCCCACTTTAGTGTCGGTCATGGCAGCCAATAACGAAACGGGAGTGTTGTTTCCCTTGAAAGAAATTTCGAGAATCTGCAGGGAAAAAGGAATCACCCTTCACACTGATGCCGTTCAAGCTTTCGGAAAAATTTCCCCTGAAGAGTGGAATTTCTGCGATTTAATTTCGATTACTGCGCACAAAATTTTCGGTCCCAAAGGGGTGGGAGCATTAATTGTTCGGCGGGGGACTCCCCTAGTGGCTACCCATTACGGGGGGGCTCAAGAAGTTAAGCGCAGGGGGGGAACCGAGAACGTTTTAGGTATTTTAGGATTTGGTGGAGCCGCTTCTGAACTTCCAACCCGCGAAGAAATCGAAAACATCAGGGTTTTGAGGGATTCTTTTGAAAAAGGGCTACTTGAAACGCTTTCCGGCGTCGGTCTTAACGGGGCTGATGTAACAAGAATTCCCAACACTTCCAGCATTCGATTCGAGGGAATTTCCTCAGAGGTCCTTTTGGGGGCGCTAGATTTAGAAGGGATCAGTGTTTCAGCGGGTTCGGCTTGTTCTTCGGGGTCCATCAGCCCTAGCCATGTACTTTTAGCGATGGGTTTAAATAAACAAGAAGCGAAGGAGTGTCTTCGATTTTCTTGGGGAAAAACAACCACCAGAGAGGACATCGACACTGTTCTTCGAGCTGTGGTAAAGCACGTGACACGCATTCGAGATAGGAAACGGAAAGCATGAGCAGTTTAATTCCCAATTTCGTTCCCGAAAAACCTTCCCGCATCGTCGTTGCGATGAGTGGGGGGGTGGATAGCTCCGTCACGGCGGGTTGGCTAAAAGAGCAGGGTCATGAAGTGATTGGTATTTCACTTCAGCTTCATGACATGGCCGAAAAAATTGAAAATGAATTCGGAACCTGTTGTTCGTTAAGTGACATCATGGATGCAAGACGGGTTGCTGAAAAACTTGGGATTCCTTTTTATGTAAACAACATGGAGGAAGAGTTTCGACAAGCTGTGGTGGATGACTTCATTCAAGAGTACCTGAATGGCCGAACCCCCAATCCCTGTATTCGCTGTAACGAAAAAGTTAAATTCAGACAATTAATGGATTGGGCTCTCGATTTAGGAGCAGATTATTTAGCGACTGGGCATTATGCGACCGTTATCCCAAACCAAGAAAACAAACAGATGGAGCTCTTCAAGGGGGGCGATGTCGATAAGGATCAGTCCTACTTCTTGTTTGCTATGAAGCAAGAGGATCTTGCTCGAACTTTGTTTCCGATTGGCGGATTTGAGAAAAAAGTAGTTCGCGATTTGGCTGTGAAGTACGGACTTCTAGTCGCCAACAAACCCGACAGCCAGGAAATCTGTTTTGTTCAGGCAAAAAGCTATAAAGAATTTATTGAAGAAGAAGTACCGAAAGAACTTCTAAAACCGGGCAACATCGTGGATCCTGAAGGTCGAGTGTTAGGACAACACACTGGGCTTCATCAATTTACCATCGGTCAGAGAAAAGGACTGGGGGTTTTCGGAAAAGAACCTCTCTTTGTTTTGGCCCTGAGAGGCAAGACAAATGAAGTAGTAGTGGGTCCTGAACAAAATCTATTTCGAAAGTCAGCTACGGTTTCGACCCTGAACTGGATCAATGAGCCGTTAACTCAGGCTCGGAAAGTTCACGCAAAGATTCGGTATCGTGCCAAGGAAAGCCCAGTTGAGGTGATGCCTCGACCCGATGGAAAACTCGATGTTCGATTCGAAATTCCTCAACGAGCCATTACTCCAGGTCAGGCAATGGTTTTTTATGAAGGGGAAAAGGTTTTGGGGGGAGGCTGGATCGAGGACTTGTCGATCCAGTAATTATGCGAATTGCATTTAAGACATTTGGATGCAGAGCCAATAGTAACGATACGGATGCTCTCTATTTGGAGGCGATTCGAAGAGGCTTTACTCCGGTTTCAGAAACTGAACCTGCCGATGCCTACGTCATTAATACCTGCACCGTAACTGAGAACGCTGACAGAGATGCCCGCCATCAGGCCCATCGCTTTAAAAGACAAAATCAGGGAGCTCTCGTTGCACTGGTTGGATGCTACGCTCAAGTCGGCCGAGAAGAGTTACTCAAACTTCCGGAAGTCGATTTTTTAGTGGGAACGGCGAATAAATTTAAAACGCTTGATTATTTTGAAGAGGCCTTTCGAACGGGAAAAGTAGAAAAAGACCAAGTGGAGCTGGCGAAAGGCTTTTTGCCAGAGCATTTCCCCGGCTCTCGAAACGCCAGAGCTACAATTAAGATTCAGGATGGATGTAATTATAAGTGCAGCTTTTGTATTATTCCCGAAGCGAGGGGCAGAAGCCGAAGCCTTTCTCTCGAAACTGTTTTGAAGCAAGTGGAAGATGCCCATACCCAGGGTTTTAAGGAAGTGGTGTTGACGGGAATTCACTTGGCTCACTACGGGTGGGATCAAAACACCGACTTAGCAAAGCTCCTTCAGTCGATTTTCCAAATCAAAAATGGACCTCGCGTGAGGGTGAGCACTCTTGATCCTTTTGAGATTCCTGACAATCTCATTGCTTTACTTAAAAATGAACCGCGTCTTTGTCCCCATTTTCATATTGCGCTACAGAGCGGAAACGATGAAGTGCTAAAAAAAATGCGTCGTCTCTATAAGGCCCATGAATTTTCCGATGTAACTGCAAAACTAAAAGACGCCCAGCCAGATACTTTTGTTGGCGTAGATGTCATTGTGGGTTTCCCGGGAGAGGGTGAAAAAGAATTTGAGGATACTGTGAAGCTTCTTACGAACTCTTATTGGACAAAGCTTCACGTGTTTTCTTTTTCTGCTCGTCGAGGAACGGTTGCGGCAGATTTAAAGCCCGAGGTTCCAGAAAACATCATTGCTGAACGCTCAAGAATTCTAAGAACCTTAAGCGATAAACGATATGAAGCGTTCCTGAAAGCCCAAGCGGGAAAAGAAAAAGCAGTGATTTTCGAAAAACTTACCAAGGGAAGCAAAGAAGTGTGGCAAGGACATACAGAAAATTATATTCCCACACTTACCGTGGCGACTGAGGCCCATTCCAAAATGTCGAAGAGTTTGAAACTAGTAAAAGTGGAGGGGGAAAAGATGTGGACGGCACCCTTGCTAGGAGAAACCGTCCACTAAGAGTATTTTAGTTTTTTGCGGCAGCTGGTTTTTCTTTGAGTTCTGCTGCCACTTCGATATCGACTGTGTCTCCAACGACCATTCCCCCGTCATCGAGCTGTTTATTCCAGGTTAGGCCATATTCTTTTCGACTCAGAGTCGTTGTTCCGGAAAATCCCCGTCGAACCCCACCCCACGGATCTTTTACCGTTGGAGTAATTTCGACCTCGTTCAGGGAAACTGGCTTGGTAACCCCCTTCATGGTGAGTTCCCCATCCATTTTATATTTACCACCTTTACCCTTAGTTACTTTCTTGATGGTGTAGGTGATGCTGGGGTGCTTTGCGACATCGAAGAAATCTTCGCCTTTTAGATGGGCGTCTCTCTTCTCGTTAGCTGTGTTAACGGTAGTTACATCTAACGTCACTGTGCCGGTTGTCTTGGTAGGATCTTTTTCATCCATTTCAAGTGCCCCCTTGGCACCTGTGATTTGTCCATAGACGTTCGACACCATCAGATGACGAATTTTAAATTTTGCAGTGGTGTGAGCATCATCAATCTCCCAAGTAGCTGATACCCCGGGGAGTGAGGTCATGAACAACACCGCTAAAAAAATACGTTTCATTTAAATTCTCCTAGTTTTTTAGAAAGCGATTATTTGAACAACAAGAGGATGATTTTAGGGGTTTGGTTTTGTTTTTTCACCCCGCTTAGCGTCAGTGGTGTATGCTTTAACGGTTTTTTAACTCATATGATTCGTTATCTCATTATCGCTTTGTGTCTTTTCGAAACGTCCCTCTTTGGGTTTTCGGAAGAACAGCTGAGGAGTGTTGCGGACTCAACGCAATGGCACCGGCTTCTCCACTATAAAAGAGCATTGCCGTTTTTTAATTTACGGAGCGAAGTGGATGGGTCTGGCTTCTTTTTTTCTCCCACAGGAAAGACAGATCCGTTGTCAGAGTTGAGGGCTAGCTTAAAAGCCTATGATCAAAATAGTGAAGTTGGGAAATTTAAGCTTCATCCCCAATGTGCTTTTCCGGCTCGTTTTCAATTTCTTCAACGGGCTCTCCATTTGAAGCCTTCAAAAGTAAAGTGTGAAAAATTCGACGAGGTTTTAGAAACCGCAAAGCCCCACTCTGTTACTCTAGTTTTTTCAAGTGCCTATCCCAATAATCCAGCCTCCATGTTTGGGCATACATTCTTAAGACTCAACCGAGAGCAATCTACGGGAAAAAAGAAAGTAGATATGTTGGATTATGGGGTCAGTTTTGCTGCTTCTGTGGCACCGGATGAAAATCCCCTGTCCTTTATTGCTTTCGGGCTTACGGGTGGCTACAGGGGCCAGTTCTCTTACGTCCCGTATTATGTGAAAGTAAATGAGTATAACAACTCAGAGAGTCGTGATGTTTGGGAATATGATCTTTCACTCACGCCAGAAGAAACCCGGTTTCTTCTGGCCCACGTTTGGGAATTAGAAACGAACAGCCATTTTGATTATTACTTTTTTGATGAAAATTGTTCTTATCAAATGCTGACTGTCATTGAAGCAGCAAAACCCGATTGGAATCTTTCAAATTTTTCTCTTTCGGTAATCCCCAGTGAGACGATTAAAAAAATCGTAGCGATCTCGGGAGCAGTAACAGGCATTCACTATCGCCCTTCTTTACGTCAGAGAATGGTCGAACAGATTGAGAATTTGTCAGTGAATCAAAAGTCAGATCTGAAATCTGTCTTAGATAAACAGGTGCCCCCTAAAAAAATCAACGATCCATTTGTGCTCGATGCGGCGATTGCTTCACTCTTTTATGAGAAAAATGAAAAAGATGGAATGTTGAATGCTTCGAAAAAAGAGCTGCAAGCAGGGCTTCTATTGCAGAGAAGCAAGCTGGGAACGATAAGCGGACCGGAAAGAAGAATAGCGCATGAACTAAGTCGTCCCGATCTGGGGCACTATGCCTTTCGAATCAGTATTTCCCCTGGCTACTTTGCCTCGTCCGCATTGAAGGGGGGATTTCAGGAACTTGGAATTAAATCGGCCTATCATGATCTGTTAAATAAGGACCTGGGCTTTCTTCGATTTTCTCAAATCGACTTTCCACAGGTTTATTTTCGCTATTTTACGAATCAAAACAGCCTACAACTCGAGAACCTAGAATTCCTGCATATCACATCGTTATTTCCCTTAAGTGTTTTTGAAAAGAGACCATCGTGGAAGTTGCAGCTGGCGTACGGGAATAATAAAAATTCGGCTTGTTTATTTTGTAAGAGTTTCTTACTTCGAGGGGGACTAGGAGCGAGCGTTAATTTGTTTGATGAGCACAGTATTTTTTACGCTCTCATTCTCGCCAGGGCGGAATTAGGAACGGCTTTTTCTCGAAGATACCGTGTGGGTCCTGAGGCCCAATTAGCGGCTATTTTCAATCCGATGGATGACTATAAAACCCGTCTTGCCGTTGGCTTAACATGGGATCTCGCACCAAATTCCATATCCCCCTGGATTTATCAAGCAGAGTGGGAGCACGCGTTAAGCCTCAGTCAATCATGGGAGATCCGCGCTGCTTTTGGTTTCTGGGGAGATGCCTTGCGCCAGTGGAACAATGCTTATCAAGAAGGAAAACTCAGTCTGAATTATTACTTCTGATGCCTTGATAAAACATTTACAATAAGGGTCTACCGTTAATTTAAACCCTCAATCAATTGGAGAAATCATGAGAAAGCTCGTTAGGTCATTAGCATTGCTGTTGCTTGTTCCTGCCTTTTCTTTTGCAGGTGCTGGTAAAGGTCAAATGAATAGTTCGGGTTCACGAGAAATGAATGCTGGTAGCAATCAATCAAACCCCAGTGGAACGGATGGCTGTGGATTGGGCTGGCAAGTAACTCAGAAAAAAACGATGCTTGGAACCACTATCCGAGGCACTACAAATGCGGTTGTTCCTCCGACGTTTGGAATGACCTCTGGAACTATGGGATGTGACAAGCATGAGATCGCAAAAAACGACATGGAAGCTGCTAAATTTGCCTTCAATAATCAAGAGCCACTGTCGATTGAAATGGCTCAAGGTGAGGGCGAATACTTAGCAGGATTTGCAAAGACCTTGGGTTGTGATGATTCGGTTCAAGGGGATTTTGCAAAAATGACCCAGGAAAATTATGAATCCATTATCAAAGAAGACCAATCAGCTTTGAGTCTTCTTAAAAATGTGAAGGCTCAGATCAGACAGCATCCAGTGCTATCTGAAAGCTGCCGAGCCTAATTCGTAATCGTTATTAGAGGGGTGGGAAAAAGACTGTTCTTTTTCCCACTCTTTTTTTTGCCCAGATTTTGAAAAAATCTCCTCATTTGGCTCAAATTAGACCCGTACTCTTTCGCTAGTATCAGGGTTCACGGGGAGAAAAAAATGAAGAAAATTTTCTGGGTAATGACAATCTTGTCGGTAGGGGCCTTATTTTCCAATCACGCTTCAGCGGAAAGTAAATGTTCGGATTATAAGTCGTCCATGTGCATTCAAATGTACGCGCCAGTTTGGTGTGTCTCTTTATCGGTGGGGGGAGAGGTCCTAAAAAAACCTCTTTATTCCAAAGGCTCAAATTCCTGCGTTGCTATTGATCAGCTTCGTAAAAAGGCTTGCGACAAGGGTCTTGAGTGGAAGGACCTCGCTGATGAAGAAGTTCACTGTGTGTCTTTGAAACACTAATTATTCATTCGCAATACCCGTATCGAGAGTTCCTTTTAATTTCGAAAAGTTTTTGTTAAATTAACAAAACTTTTCAAAAGGAGCTCTTGTGCGGAAACTTCTCAAGTTATCTCTAGTCTGTAACTTTGCATTTTTATTTATTGTATCCCCTGCATTTGGATCCCGAGCTACTGCCTCTGATTCAGGAAAAATATTATTTTCTCCTGGTTTAGCCGTTCCCCTTTTTGTAGATCCTGGGGAAACAGCCGCGGGATTGTCTCTGGGAATGCTTTGGCAGACTGAACCATCATCTCGGCTCTATGTGGGAGCTGATCTGGGCCTTCATTTTTGGGGTAAAGCCTTTAGCACAACAGAATCATCCACTGGACTTCAATTGCTTCCCACCGTTGTTTATCATTTAAACTCAAAGCCAAATTGGGTTCCGTTTATTGGTCTTTCCGCGGGGGGATATTGGTGGGTGGCTCAACCAACCGGGGGACCCGGTTTTGATTTTATGCTGGTGTTTAGGCCGGGAATGATGATTCAAGTCAGCTCTTCGATGAATTTAAGCGTTGAGGCCAAGTATGGAAGCTTGGGAGGGGCATTCCTGTTAATGCCCACCGTAAGCGTAAGCCTAAGTCTTTGATTCTTATTGAGGGCGAACTATTTAGGTCGTCATTTATTTGTTCGTGTATTCTTAGGGTTTGGTGCGGAACCCATTGGATTTGTGTGAGATGTTCCGCGTGAGTATTCTTTTGTCTGGTGTTCCTGACTTCAACGATATTCCGTCGTGTTTTCGGGCTTTGTGAGCCCAGCTAGCACACAAAAACTGGTACGCTTCTCGCATCCTTTCATTAGAAAAGACCAATGTTATCCTTATGCGCTTTCTATTTCGAAGAATTCGAGAGTCCGAGAATTTTCTATCTTCTCTTGGGCGTACCCAAAATTTCTTCCAATCTTTAGAAAGGCAGATACCAGAAGTTCGAACCCAATTCTCCTTTAAGGCACTCATGTGGGTAACGCTAGTCGCCCCAGTTTTTATGGTGGTCGGGGTTTTGTTATTCTTTGAACTGTATCCTCGGAGTCATAACCTTACTAATGTGCTCATTTTAGGGGGCCTTGCATTCACAATTGGAATGGCAGGGCTAGCCCGATTTCTTCTTCAGACCCTAGCCAATACGATCGAAGTCTCTCCAAATCACTTAAAACAAAGCGAAGAACACTTTCGGCTCTTAGCCAACACCATTCCAGATTTAGTGTCTGTGGCAAATGGGGACGGACAGGCTCTTTGGTACAACGACGCCTGGTATCGCTACACAGGTAGTTCGCCTCAAGAAACATTCGGAATTAATTGGAAACATGTTCATCATCCAGATTACTTCCCCTTAGTATTTTCAAAATGGAAGGCGGCGCTTGAAAAAAGAGAGGCGTTTGAAGTGCAATTTCCCTTAAAGGGAAAAAATGGAACATTTCGGAGGTTTCACTATCGTGCGAATCCTATAAAGGATCCAACCGGCAAAGTGCTTTTATGGTGTGGCACAAGTACGGACATCGAGTCAGAGATGATTCAAGTGGAAGATCAGCAGTTTTTGAAAGAAGCGACAGCGACTCTAAATAGCTCCTTGGAGTTTGATTCAATCCTCGCCATATCCGAAACCTACCCAGTGCCCGATTTTGCCGACTGGGGAACCACCTTAAACATTGCCGATTCAGATCCCAAGATTAGGGAGGAATGGCTAGTACTGATGGACGAAATAAATTGGGACCAGATTCAGGAGGGAAAAGGAGAGGTCTTAGTCGTTAAGGAATTTAAAAGTCCCTATTTAACAGATAAAGGATTTTCAGAAGCTGCCATTTTTCCCATTCTCCTCAGGGATGGTGTCTATGGGGCTTACGTCTACTGTGTCAAAAAGGGCAAGTCGTTCGATTCCCGAAAAATAGGAATTCTCAACGAGTTTACACAATTGTGTACGAAGGCTCTCAACAATGCAAAACTTCACGAGGAAGTTAAAGATTCAGTTCAAACGAGAGATGACTTTATCTCGATCGCCTCTCATGAATTAAAAACCCCACTTACTTCACTTCAGCTTCAAATTCAGATGTTAGAGCGTCAACTCCAAGTGAGAAAAAGTGTGGAGGCTGAAAATGTTCAATCTGTGGTGTTCTGTCGGGATCAGATTCAGAAATTGTCTCAAATGATAGGTCAGCTCTTTGATACGACTCAGATTCGAATGGGTAAGGTCCAATTGGAAAAAAAAGATTCCGATTTAGTCTTCCATAATGAGGAAATGTGCAGGCGCTTTCGTTTTCAAGCAAAGGCCCAGGGAGTTGAGATTCAGTGGTTCCCCACAAGCCCAATTTTGGGACATTGGGATCCATTAAGAATTGAACAGATCATGAGCAATTTGATTTCCAACGCGCTTAAATATGGAAATGGAAAGCCTATTGTGGTCAAGACGGAGTTATTGGAGAAAGAAAGACAAGCTCGATTCTCAGTTTGTGATCAAGGTTTAGGAATTCCTAAAGCACAACAGCGTCAGATCTTCGAACGATTTTCTACCGGGTCCTCGAATAGTCGCGGCTTGGGCCTGGGACTTTATATTTGTCGTCAACTTGTGTTAGCTCCCGGCGGAAAAATCGAAGTAAAAAGCAAAGAAGGGGAGGGTTCGGAATTCTCTGTTTATCTCCCCCTCTAAAAAGGTACACCAAAAGGTAGGCCGTACCTTTTGGTAGGGCATATGCAGAAAGAATCATGGGGGGTGCCGATAAGGGAGGCGCGCATGATACTTAAACTACTTTTTGTCTTAGGATTGGGATTTTTTTCGTCGACAACCAAGGCGGGTGAGCAATCAAGCCGCAGGACTCTTCCTGATTTTTTCAATGGAGTTACCTTAGACTCGACTGCAGCTCTTGCAGATTCAATCGATTCCATTGCAAGTTTGAACACTCCCATGGTGACTCGAGTTGTCTTTGATGAATGGGTGCCGGCTAGTTTTTATGGGGATCCAGTGACTCGTCTTTATGACAAAAGCTTCATCATGGGTGAAATACTCGATTCCTCCGCGGTAAAGCAGTACTCAGTTACCCAATATAAAGCCCGAACGGCAGAATATATCAAAGCGCTAGGGACCAAAGTCGATCTCTGGGAAGTGGGAAATGAAATCAACGGGGAATGGCTTGGAAAAACTTCAGTCGTGGTTTCAAAAATGACCGGCGCTTATGATGCGGTCAAGAATGCAGGATTGAAAACTGCACTGACTCTTTATTACAACCCAGACTGTTGGGCAAAACCTGATCATGAAATGTTTTTGTGGGCCGAGCAAAATATTCCCGTTCGAATGAAACAGGGATTGGATTATGTGTGGGTTAGCTATTACGAAGATGATTGCAATGGCTACCAACCTGATTGGGCCGCAGTCATGACCCGTTTGGCAAGACTGTTTCCCAATTCCAAAATCGGAATTGGAGAGTGCGGAACCACCGATACTCTCAAGAAGGAAGCTTTTGTGAAAAAATATTATTCTCTTCGTCCGGCAGTGTCTCGCTTTGCGGGTGGCTTTTTCTGGTGGTATTTCAAAACGGATATGGTTCCTAAAACCCTGCCGCTTTGGACCGTGTTGCGAGATTCTTTGAAGCCGCAGTAAATCGTCCCCTAAATCGAATACTTTTCGCGAGCAGGGCACTTGTCCCCGAGGCGTTCTTTCAAAAGCACAAAAGCTTTTGCAGTCAGCTCCACGTCTGTCATGGAACGGTGTCGGGTTTTCGGATCGAAAGTAAGAGACAAGCGTTGGCAAAGCACATCCAGGTTGTGTCGTTGCTCTCCGGGGAATGCGCGTCTTGAAAAAATCACTGTATCGTAAACTTCGATTTGCCGTTTTAATTTCATTTGCATGAGGTGCTTCATGATGAACGACATATCAAAGCGAGCATTGTGAGCTACCCAATACGCATCTCCGACATAGTCTAAAAACTTTGGCAACACTTCATCAATGGGAGGAGCGTCCTTGACCATTTCGTTTGTTATTCCGCTAATCGCAGTGGCTTCCGGTGGAATGAGTCGTTTGGGATTCACCAAAGAATGAAATGTGTTTTTCTCATCGATTTCATTGCCTAAGATCTTGATGGCTCCGATTTCAATGATTTCATCCCCCCATGCGGATAGACCCGTGGTTTCTAGGTCAAAAACGACGTGTTCATCGAGGCCTAACGATAGCTGCATGAAATTCCCCCAAAACTTCCTCTTACCTAACATTGAAAAGAGTGGTCAAGATTCTCCCCAAAACCCAAGCCCAGCAACTATTTTCGGCAATTGCTTGACATTAGCCGTCGAAAAGAGTGTTTTGCCGTTGATATGCTTCAAGATAATCAATACTTAAAACAGGAATACCAGATCTCCCAAATCGAACATCGATACGGGCAAAACATCCACATTTTAAGTGATCCCTATTTATTTACGACCCTAGCCAAGTTAGGTCGTCCCGATTGCAAGCAACCACTCATCAACTCACTTTTGAATACCCTCTATCGGGAACTCGTGAAAGTAGTTGTGAATCAGGAATTTCCTTTGGTTGAGGCGACGGTTGAAACCCGTATGAAGGCCCAGCACCCACAAGGCGCTTTCAAAGCGAAAGTGATTGATCCCGATACAAAAGTAACTTGCGTGAGTTTGGCCCGAGCGGGAACGGTTCCCTCACAAATCTGTTTTGATGCTTTTAACTACTTTTTGAATCCAGATGGAGTTCGGCAGGATCACATCAGCATCAACCGTAAAACGGATTCCAAAGAACAAGTGATTGGGACTCAGTTGGGGGGCCTCAAAATTGGAGGCGATGTTCAGGATAGAATTGTAATTGTTCCCGATCCCATGGGCGCCACGGGCTCTACCATTCACTCGGCCATTGAGATCTATCAAAAATTAGGAAAGCCAAAAAAGTTTATCGCAATCCACTTGGTGATTACTCCTGAGTACCTAAAGCTCTTGAGGCAAACCGATCCCAGCGTGATTGTCTATGCTCTTAGGCTTGATAGAGGATTAAGTGCCCCTGAAATATTAACCACAGTTCCAGGAACTCATTGGGATCAAGAAAAAGGATTAAACCCTAAGCAGTATATTGTTCCTGGGGCAGGCGGCTTAGGCGAAGTCATCAATAACTCTTATGTTTAGTATTTTAGGAATTGCATTCGGAGCTATTTTTATCGGGATGATTCTCTCTGTGTTCATCACCAAAAACAGTCCGCCCCAGCCAATTCAGTTCGCCCCCCCTGAAGACGATGAGGCTCGAGATCCTAAAAATATCCGTGCGCTCACTTTGAATGACCTCTACAAGCTGGGGGAAAAAATCTGCGAAAAAAATGATCTTGTTTTGAAAACGACTATTCCAGTGAGTGAAACCGAAGTGTATTGGGTGACTGAAAGCAAGAATGAACTCTTCTGGGGAAGTTATGTTCTGGGCTTTAATCAAGCCACTCCGGAGAAGCCATATATTTCGATGTCTACAATTTTGGAATTTAAGGATTTCATCAAGAGCGTGACGAGTGCAAAAGGACTTTATTTGACGACTGGCTATTACACGAAGGACGTCTATCAACCTCTCGAGGGTCCGAAAGTGAATCTCTACAATCGACTGAAAATCATTGAGGAGATGAAAGAGCTGGGCGTGAGTTTGTAGGAGATTTCTATGGCGATTCGAAAAGTAGCTTTGATGGGGCATCCCATTTTAAGGCAAGTGGCTCAACCCGTTCCTGAAAAAGATATTAGTTCTGAAGCCATCCAAACATTGATTCAGGACATGGTAGAAACCATGGTGGAATACGATGGCCGTGGATTAGCAGCTCCCCAAATTCACGTGAGTCTTCAAATCGTCGTGATGATTTGGGATTTTGATCCTGGGGTTGAGCCTTATTTGAAAGTTCTTATTAATCCTGAGATTGAGCCCCTAACCCAAGAGACTTCAACTTTTCCGGAAGGCTGTTTAAGTGTTCCGGGACTGCAAGGGGACGTTCCCCGACCGAACTGGATTAAAGTGAGGGCTTTGGACCAGAAGGGCGAAAGAATCGGCTTTGAGGCCAAAGGCTTTGCTGCGACGGTTATCCAGCATGAATGTGACCACCTCCTGGGAAAGCTCTACATCGATAGAATCGCGGACCTAAGCCGCTTAGCTTTTACTAAAGAATATGGTCGTTATTTAAAACCCCTTTCCGACGACGACGGAAGCCTATAAACTGCGAGCCCTCATGAGGACAGAAAGCAAAAAAAACGGCAAAGAAAAACCCACGTCTGCCCAAGGCCTTAATTTTGACGTAATGCACCGCGTTACCGATCGGGCTTATTGGTTAGCTTTGGAAATGATCCATTTGGCCAATAACCGCCCCATTAAAGAAAAAGGCGAACCGAAAGTGGGGGGACATCCGACGGCTTGCGCTTCCTCCAAACATATTTTGGCTGCCATTCACTTAGTCATGCGAAAGCCCGAAGACTATCTGGCGTGTAAGCCTCATATTTCGCCCATGGATCATGCCTTTAATTTTCTGCTCCACAACTTTAGAGACAAAGAGGGAAACCGGATGGAGCTTTCTGATCGCCAAGTGGCGATGAGAAACTTACGGCACTTTTCTAAGACGGGAGAACCCGTATTCCAGTCTTATCACGCAGAAAGTGACCCCGATTCTTTTCGATATTATCCCTCGGGATCCGTTGGGATTCCTCCCGTCAATGCTCTCTACACAAGTCTTGGATATGCGTTTGCGAAAGATCATGGCTATGATTTGAAAGAAGATCCAACCTTTTACTGCATTATGGGTGACTCGGAGTTTCGCGAAGGTTCCTTGATGGAAGCTATGCCCGATGCAGGTGAAAGACAGCTAGGAAACTTAGTTTGGATCGTGGATTACAATCGGCAGAACTTAGATGGCACCCGAATTTTGAATGAAGAAGCCCTGGGCGGAAGCGATGCCGACAGAATCTGCCGGCTCGGAGAGGCCAATGGTTGGCGAAGCGTAAAATTGAAGCATGGAAAGATTCGAGAAAAAGCTTTCAAGAAACCAGGTGGGGAAGAGCTCAAGCGAGTTCTCGATGAAGAAATCACCGATTTTGAACTCCAAGCTTTAGTTTCTTCTCAAAATCTAAAATTGATTCGTGAGGTTCTGGGAAAAAAGTCCTCAAAGCTTCAAAAGTTTCTCAAAGAACTCTCCGATGATGAACTCGGTAAAATCTTCTACAACTTTGGTGGTCACGATATCGAAAGCTTAGTGGAAGTATTTCAAGAGGCGAAAAAACATCCGAAGCGCCCCACCCTTTTAGTTGCTTATACGATTAAGGGGCACAGTCTTCGATGTGCTGGTCACTCCGGGAACCACTCGGCAATGCCAGAAGAGGATGAGCTCATCGAGATGGGTAAGCGTTTGGGAACTTCTCATGAGGATCCATTCCACGACTTTGATGCCAATTCTTCCGAAGAAAAGTTTTTGATTGCTCGAAGAAAAGAGCTGACTGACGGAATTGAAAAATTAATTAAGCAGATCAATCAAAGAAAAGAAAACTGGTTAGACGAAGTTCGGTCAGTTGATTTTCCCGTCGATTTTGACATCACTGCCTTAAAGTTTAGTCCCGTTGCTCACACGCAATGGATGTGGGGACAAATTGCTGCAAAGCTGGATCGACTGGCTCATGGAAACGCTAAAGCCGAAACCGAGAATGATAAACAATGGGCCAAAGTGGCTAAATATTTCATGACCATGGCTCCTGACGTTGGAAGTTCCACCAATACTAGCCCCAACATGAATGGGAAGCTCTACGGAAATATTGGCCAAGAAGATTTCGAAGCAGAATATGGGGCAAAAGATACCAAAGCGCCGGATGTGGTTCCCCACTTAGATAAAAGAACCGGTCATATCCGGTTTGAAATTGCGGAAGGTAACTGCATGTCCGCTGCGGGTTCCTTCGGGAAGTTTTATCATTTTACTGGAATTCCCTTCTTTCCTTCGATGACGATCTACGACTTTTTCATCAAGAGAGCGCACGATCAGCTTTATTACAATCTCTACTGGCACTCGGCTTTTGCTACGATCGGAACTCCCAGTGGCGTTACTTTAGCGGCAGAAGGAGCGCAACATTCTTGGAAGTCAGATTTACAAATTCCTAACTGTGTCACTTGGGAGCCTTGTTTTGCAAAGGAGCTTGAGTGGATTTTGGCCGATCACTTGAGAAGACATTTCACTCAAGAGAATCAAGATAGAGAGTCTGTTCTCATTCGAGGGGTAACCAAAGGCATTGTTCAGAAAGAACTTCTAGAACGATTAAAAAAACAAAAGCGTTTTGAGGGCCAAACAGATAGTGAAATCCTCGAGGCCATCAGACAACACACCCTCAAAGGGGCCTATGCGCTGGTTGATTATCAAGGATTTGAAGACTATCGCCCTGGGGACAACGTGGTTCACCTGTTTGCGATGGGGGCCCTCGTTCCCGAGGCGCTCAAAGCCTCGGACAAATTGCTGGAGCAGGGGATTTACGCCAATGTGTTCGTTGTAACGAGTCCCGATCTGCTTTTAGGAAACTTTGCTTATCATGATAACTACGAGCACCTGAAAGAGGGTTTAGGCATTTCTGGAAACCTCTATCTGCATTCCATCAATCCCAAAGAGATTACCAATCGAGGAGAATGGTTGTCTCTCAAGAGTGGACGAGTTCCTATTGTATCGGTCCATGATGGAGAGCCCGGACTATTGGATAATATTGGGTCGATTGTTGGCGTAAAACACCACAGCCTTTCCGTCAGAAAAACTTCTAAATCGGGAACGACTTGGGATATCTTTGAACTCCACCATTTAGACTCGGATAGTATTGCTGAAACAGCAGAAAGAATGCTGAAAGAAGCAGCTGATGAAGATTTTGTGGTTAACCCTTCGGTTCTTTAGTTCCCGATGACAAATAGGCAAGGGGGTCTACTGCTTTGCCATTAGCTCTTACTTCAAAATAAAGACTTGGTTTTTCTCGATTGCCGGTATCGCCGACAAATCCGACGACTTCACCTGCCTCTACGGACTCCCCGACTTCTTTGTTGAACTTAAATAAATGGGCGCTCAACGTATAAAGTCCTTGGCCATGATGAAGAATAATCACGTTGCCGAGGCCTCGCAGCCATCCCGCAAATTCGACGCCTCCTGGGAGAACTGCAGATACAGGAGAGTTAAATTCAGCCTCAATTTCTATTCCCTTATGATAAGTAACTGTTCCAAATTTTTCGTGGACGCTTTTACCAAAGCCTTGAACGATGGTTCCCTCCGTTGGCATGGGGAGATTACCTTTGGGCTCAAAAACTCCTTTGTCAGTGCCCTTCTTAGCCGAGGGAAGTTCTTTAAAGAGTTGGCTTAGTTGATTTGATATTCGCTGATATTCTTTTGAAGCTAAACGATAAGAGCTTTGCTTTTCATTGATTTGAGCCACTAATCGGTTTTTGTTCTTGAGTAAATTAGCTAACAAGAGCTGTTGATCCTTCAGTTCATCGCTGAGGGCTGTCAATTTAAGCTTGGTGGCTTTCAGTTTCAGCTCAGCTTCAGCTAGCTTTTGAGTTCTCTCCTGAAATTGCCTTGTTAATTGGGCATGGGAGCGAAGCGTATAGAGAAGAACACGAATTCTTCCTGCTAATTGTGAAAGATTTTGTCCGTAAAAAACAAAACGGGTCATTCCCTCTTTTTGAATTTTATAAACTACCTTTAGGAGAAGATAGAGGCGCTGTCTCTGGGCCTGCTCGAGCTTTTTTTGATTCTGATATTCGAGCCCGAGGTTTTCTAGGCTCATTTCAAGCTCTTGTTGGTGGCTGGTGAGAGCATGAAGTTTCTGCCGAACCTGATTTTGCTTCGAATTTAGTTCATCTAAAGAACCAAGAAGCGTCTTTCTTTGGTTTTCTCTTGATTCATAATCAGCTTTTTCAGATTGAAGGAATTTTTTTAAGCTGTTAGCCCGTTGTTGAGCATCTTTGGTTTCAGATAACTCAACAGCAGAGCAGACACAGGAAACGGATATGAAAAGAGCCAACAAAGAGTGAAAACTCATTCTTAAACTTGCTCCGAAGTTCTCAAAAAGACCGCAATGCTGCCGACCAGAGCCATGGTGATTCCTACGAACAAAAGAAGGAGGCATTGTCCTACGGAAAGAAACATCCAGGAAGAAACTCCCAGCACCGAGCCCCAGTTATTAGCTAAGAAATCCCCCATCAGCCATTTAACAGCAAGTAATAGTGTTATGGAAAAGCCGGCCCCTAAAATCCCTTCAATGATTCCTTCCCAGAGGAACGGGGCTAGAACAAAAGAAGTTTCAGCTCCAATCAACTGAACGATTTCCATCTCTTCTTTTCGAGCTTGGTGACGCATTCCCATGAAATTGGCGATAATGAAACCGCACCCAATTACAAGCGCAGAGATTAAAAACCAACCAAGAGAGGTGAGAATGCCTCTTACTTTTTTGTATTGTGTGAGCCAATCTTCTGAAAAATCTACTTCAGAAATCTGGGATTCTTTACTCAAGACAGACTTTAAAGAAGCGATTTCCTGAGACTGGGTGTCTGGGTTGAGTTCGATTTCAATGAGATCTGGAAATAATTCACTTCCTGGAAGAACTTCAGAACCCGTCGCTCCCAAAAACACTTGCAATTCATCAGCTACTTTTCTTTTTGATTTGAAAGTTGCTTTCAGGACATTTTCTTGGCTCAGAATATTTTCTCTCAAAAGAGCTATTTGATTTTCACTGAGTCCTTCTTTGAGATAAACCGTCCCTGTCATATGGGGGTTGGTCTTTTCGGCAATATTTTCAAAATTACGGTAACCCAAAAAGAAAGCGCCCATGATGAGGCAAGACACGCTGATGGTAGCAATGCTCGCTAAGTGAAGAAGGGGCTGTCGCTTGAAGCTTTTTAAAGTTTTTTTGAGAGGCCGTAGTTGGTGCTTCATGATTTTAAGCTAGACCTCGTTCAGTGACGAGGCGTCCACTCTGAAGTCGAATCGTCCGAGCAGGGAATTCGTTCATCAAGCCCTCATCATGAGTTGCGATGAGAACGGTGGTTCCCATATCGTTGATTTCCAAAAAGAGAGACATGATATCTCGGGCCGTGTTGCTATCGAGGTTCCCTGTCGGTTCGTCTGCCAGTAACAGAGAAGGGCGGCCGATAATTGAACGGGCGATAGACACCCGTTGCTGTTCTCCCCCCGAAAGCATCTGAGGATAATCGTGGGCTCTATCCGCTAAGCCGACCAAGGAAAGGACCCCTCGGACTCGGTGGTCCACTTCTCCCGGGGTCATTTTCCTAATTTCAAGGGGAAGAGCCACGTTGTCGTAAATGGTTAAGTCAGGCAAAAGCTTAAAATCTTGAAAAACAAACCCTACTTCCCGACGGTATTGATAAATTTGATTTTTGGGGAGGCTCGAGACATCGCGACTATTAACGTAGATATTCCCCTCACTTGGCCGTTCCATGGCAAAGAGAATCTTTAAAAGGGTTGTTTTACCTGCGCCGTTTGCCCCAGTAATGTAGGCAAATTCCCCCCGGCCTAAGTCAAAGGAGACGTCTTTAAGAGCATAACGACTGGGCGAGTATCGAACTCCTACCCCCCGAAGATGGACCATCTTTTGAGCCATGAGCGAGTAACCCTTATTTAGAGGTGTCGAAATCGCCTTTATTTTAACATTTCTTTTGCCAAATCGACTCAAAAAGAAATATTAAGTTGAGCATGGCGGCATGGCCAAGTGGTAAGGCAGAGGTCTGCAAAACCTCTATTCCCCGGTTCGAATCCGGGTGCCGCCTTTTTTCTTATGAAAGTCATCGTAGATTTTTGTCTTGTCCCCCTCGGAGTTGGGGTTTCCGTTTCAAAATATGTTGCAGCTTGCCAAGAAATATTTGAGCAGGCAGGGCTAAAAACCCATCTTCATGCTTATGGCACCAATATCGAAGGGGAGTGGGATCAGGTATTTGCCACTATTAAAAAGTGCCATGAAGTGATTCACGAGATGGGAGCTCCCCGAATTTCATCAACTTTAAAATTGGGGACTCGAACGGACCGCACTCAAACGATGGAAGACAAAGTAAAGAGTGTTCAGGAGAAGCTCTGATGATCCTAATCACTGGTGCCACAAGTGGTATTGGAAAAGCCTGTGCTGAGCTCTTGGCCAGCCAGGGGAAAGATCTTTTTCTTGTGGGGCGGAGATTTGAGCGGCTCCAAGGCCTTCAAAAAGAATTAAAAACAAACCATAAAATTAAAGTTGAAGTATCTCCCCTCGATGTTTCTGACTCCGCAGCAGTTGAATCTTTCGGAAAGAAATTTTCTTCAGAGCTGAGTCAGCTAGAGGCTTTGATTAATAACGCCGGACTGGCAGTGGGTCGCGACACGATCCAAGAGGGTAATCTCAAAGATTGGGACACCATGTGGGATGTGAATGTAAAAGGGCTTTTGTATATCACCCATCAGGTTTTGCCCCATTTTGTGAGCAAAAAAAGTGGGCACATTGTAAATTTGGGTTCCGTTGCTGGCAGGTGGGTTTATCCCAGAGGAAATATCTATTGCGCGACCAAAAGAGCCGTGAGTGCCTTAACTGAAACTTTAAGGCAAGATCTCTTGGGAACTGGGGTTCGGGTGACAGAGATCTCTCCCGGAATGGTTGAGACCGAGTTTAGTTTGGTTCGATTTGGAGGGGATCAAGAAAGAGCCAAAGCGATTTACGAGGGGATGACCCCTTTATCCGCCAAGGATATCGCAGAAGCTGTGGTTTGGGCTCTTATGAGACCCAAACATGTCAATATTCAAGAGATGATTATTTATCCAACCGAGCAGGCTTCAACTACTTTGGTGCATCGAAGGAATCAATCATGACAGAAAAAAAGAACATTCTAAATCCACGAATCATCGATGGCGTTGCAGAAGTAACACCTGATCAACTTTTCCCTCTGATTGAAAAAGTAACGCTCATCGATGTTCGACGACCCGATGAATTTACGGGAGAACTAGGACATGTTCCGGGTTCCAAACTGGTGACGTTAGGTCCGGAATTGGTTCAGTTCTTAGAAGAGCAGGATAGAAACCAAGAAATCGTGTTTATTTGTAGGAGTGGTTTTCGTTCGAGGGAAGCCTGTCTTTACAGTCAGAAACTCGGATTTAAATTCCCCGTTAATCTCCAGGGGGGAATGATTAGCTGGAACAGTTACAAATTTCCTACGGAATGACGGGCGCTAAGTTGGACGGAAGCGCATCCCGTTTGGGCGCAAACTCACTGGCAAGGCCTCTTTGCAGTCTTCGATCTTTGGGTTTTGAGCAGTAGCGTTTAAAGCTCGTATCTCCAGGGCAATACCAGGTATCGACGAGTTGTACCTCCATCCTCCCGTAACCGGAATGATAGTTTTGGTATTGATTCGGATCTAAGGTGGTCAGGACAGCGGATTGAGTGGAAGGGCGGTTTCTTTCGTTGTAAGAAACCACCCTTAACTTATAGACTCGATATGCCCCATGTCCCGCTTGAGAAAAACCAAGAACAAATAGAGCAAGAAACCAAAAACTAGTTAGTTTTTGGAGCGGGCATTTGAGCAGAGGATGCATTCTTCTGAGGTTCCTCCATGCGAGAAATTTTTATATTCTGGCTGTTCTGATTAAACCACTCTCCAAAGTTTTTTCGGACAACGATAGCCGCCGTAAACTTGGAGGAATCTTTGGAGGAACTATCGTGACGAACGACTACCATCATTTGCCCCATGTTCTCCACTTTTTCGCTTGCTTTACCCACGGGAGTTTTTTCCAAGACCATTTTCTTAAAGAACTGACCAAAGCCTACTCCGCTGGGGAGAGGTGGCATATGAGCAACATCTCGCTCTGATGAATCCCAAGTTAAACCATCCTTTTCTTTGATGGACCCTTTTTTCAGAATGACTCCCATTTGTTTTGCCACTTCTTCTAACTTGGAAGGGGAGCTTTTGACCACTGCTAAAATTTTGTCCATCTTTTCGTTTTCATCTTTGTGAAAAGTGGCATCTTTTTGGAAAGCTTCTCTAAATGCCAGACCTTCAGCGATGGTCGGAACAATATAAAGCTCTTTGAATTTTTTCTTGGAGCCGAAGTCTTTCATGAGGGCTTCTAACTTTTGATTGTTTTTAGCAGCTGCTTGGAGTCGGGAAATTTCTGTTTCAACCATTTGGTCTTTTATATCCACTCCCTTACTCTTTAAAATTTGAAGTAAAGTTTCTGAACGGATGAGTTGCTCCAGAGCTAACTTTTCATTCATTTGTGGGTTAAAAACTTTCATCATCTCAAGGCGAAGAGCGACATCGCCTTCAGTAATTTTTTTATCTCCTACTGTGGCCACTGGTTTTGAACCCGTGCAGCTCACAATCAAACTGAACGATAGGGGGACAAGCAGTAATTGCGTAATTAGTTTCATGGAGTTTCTCCTCAAAGTAATCTTAACCCTTTATCGGCAGATGAGAGATAGTTTTTACGGCTCAACGCGCTAGTTTCTCCGAGTTTTTAATGCAGATTTTCTCAAGCTATTCACTAAAAGAGTCGAGACCTAGGACATGAGAAGCTTCAACCTCCTAATTTTTTCAGTCGTACTAAGTGTTGCAACGTGTCTTTTTGCCGATGAAGTTAAAACCGAAAAAAGCCCGCGCCGAGCTTCCGCTAGCACCTCAACTTACCGAGACCAAAAAGGATTTGATTTGTGGGTACTTCAAGTGGGAGGCGGTCTCATGCTTGATCTCGAAGATCATGTCAGAGGGATTGGGTCGGTTGCCTGGGCTCCTACCTACCATTTTGGTTCAACTATTTCTGCCCGCTGGAATGTGGGCTTTACCTATCGAAACCCCTTCGGAAAAGATGAATTAAGAGTCGGGGATTTTTCCCTAACCTTCATTGAAAAACCAAAAATGAACTCTCCCCTTTTTGGCGAGATTGGAGGGGGAGTTCAATACTGGACTGGTGATGAATCCAGAAAACTTTACCCCGAAGCCAGAGCAGGATTTGGCTATCAATTTGGCGATGGCCAAGGCTTTCTAAAGAGCATTCAGTTAACCTACACCTACGTCATTCACAATCCGCTTAAAACCCAGCAGCTTTTGGGCGTGTTTACAATTGGGTTCTAAGTAAATACTCTCTCTTTCATGGAAAAATTTATTCAATCGATCATGTCGATTAACGACATTCTCTACCATGATTACGTGCTTTATATTGTTTTAGGCACAGGGATTCTCTTCACCTTTTGGACTAAGTTTTGTCAGTACCGGGCACTGACTCATGGAGTGGCGGTCATTCGAGGAAAATACGACAGAAAAGATGATCCAGGAGCCATCAACCATTTTCAGGCACTCTCAGCCGCTCTTTCAGCCACTGTAGGCTTGGGAAACATCGGAGGCGTGGCTCTTGCGATCGCGCTGGGAGGACCCGGGGCTGTTTTCTGGATGTGGATGGTGGGTATTTTTGGAATGGCCTTAAAAGCCACTGAAGTAATGCAGTCCATGCTTTACCGAAACACAAAAGACCCCCAAAACCCTCATGGCGGACCCATGTGGGTTGCCAGAGATGGTTTAAAAAAGATGAATCCCAAGTTGGCAAAGCTCGGTTCATTTATTGGGGGAGTGTTCTGTGTGACTCTTCTCATTTCCACTATTACGGGTGGAAATATGTTTCAGGCATGGAATGTAGCGGAGATTACCCATTCTTATTTTCCCACGGTTCCAAAAATTTTCTCAGGGATTGTAATGACCGTGATCACCGGAATGGTCATCATCGGCGGTATTCATCGAATCGGCTCTGTGACAGGAAGACTCGTGCCATTTATGTGTGGGCTTTATCTAGTTGCTGCATTTTACGTCTTGTTTGCGAACTTCGGACAAATTCCTGAGATGCTTCGGCTCATCTTTACCTGTGCTTTTAACTCCGCTGAATCAAAAGGGGCCTTCTTGGGAGGAACGGCCGGATATTCCTTTTTGTGGGGAATGAAACGAGCTCTCTTTTCCTCTGAATCAGGTCAGGGGTCTGCCCCTATTGCTCACTCGGCTGCAAAAACAGATGAACCGATTCGAGAAGGAGTCGTGGCCGGGCTGGAGCCTTTTGTAGATACTTTAGTGGTCTGTACGTTAACCACCCTGGTGATTTTGCTCACCGGCGCTTGGAATCGGGGACCCGAAGCGGTCTTTGAAAAAACACCGGCTCTTGTTAACGCCACTCAACTAATTGTTAGAGAGGGAGACGCTGAGAGAATCCTTTTGGGAAAAGTGGTAGAAAAGACGGATCAACACATTGATTTTTTAAATGGAAATCCGGGCGTCGGAGAAGCTTACCTCAGGCGATGGCCTCTCACCGCTATCAAGAACGAACAAAAAATCCCCACCTACTGGATTCCGGAAACAGGAGAGATTCCGGCGAAGGATCGTGAATCGGTTCGTATTACGGGACCGTGGGCAGAAAACAATACGCTTTTTATGGTCGCCAAAAAACAAACTCTCGATTCAGATACGGGAAAAAATCTCTATCGAGTTTATGGCACTCTCACTCCCGCGGGAGATCGGCTCATCATTGCTTGGAAACCCTTTGAGTCTCAGGAAACAACGGCTCCAGAAATCTTAGGTCCTGAAGTATTTAATGACTTTGTGGGAGCGGCTCTTACCGGACATGCTTTTGACAGAGTGACTCCGGGATTGGGAATGTGGCTTGTGACGATTTGCTGTTGGCTCTTTGCTGTCTCAACATTGATCTCTTGGAGCTACTATGGCGAGCAGGGGATGATCTATCTCTTTGGTCCCAAATCGGTTTTGCCTTACAAAATTGTTTATTGTGCTTTGATTTTGATTTCAACGTGTGGGCTCATTAAAACAGACATCGAATTAGATGCCATTACTGCTATGGGCACTGGAGTCATGCTCTGGGCAAATATTCCCATCATGTTGATTTTTGGCCGACTAACCATGAAAGCCTATGCGGACTACATGCACCGATTGGACACGGGCAAAATGAAAGGCCATAAGTATCCTAGCTTCGTCGATGTCATCGAAGGCCAGGATTAGTGAATGTCTTTTGGTGGGGGCAGAACAAGTATTGCTGTTCCCGAAAGAACACTTTTTAAATCTTCGAGCGTCATATCGACGGGACCTTGAGCTCCCCCAATCGATCGAACTCTTTCTCCTAGAAAGCTTCGGTACTGTTGTGCATATCCTCCGCAAACCAAAGATTTCACGGCTTGAGGATTCGCAACTAGCAACTCTTGAGCAAACAAGTGGGCGTTAGAATCCAGCTCGAGTTCTTGGGCCTCACCGGAGAATTCAATTTCAGTTTGGGCAGTTAATCGTCGTGAGTCTATCGAACTCTCCGTTAAATGAAGTCGGCAACGGTGAGTGTAAACAAACCAATCCTCAAAATACATTCCATATCCAATCCCGGTTCTGGTTACGGGGCCTTGAAAAGAAGTGCTGGGAAAATCCACGTAGTCTTGATTGGCTGGAATCAAAAGGTCCTTTTGCAAAACAAGTTTCGCTCCGCGACCGATAGATTTAAGTTCGGTGGCGCTCGAAATTTTTCCGATGATGGCAAATAAACCAACTAAGATGAGGGCTAAAACTTTCGACTGAAACATGGGCTTTCTCCTGGACGGGAGCACTATAGTGGCGCACGGCGTTGCCCGCCATGTAATTTTTAAATGCTAATAATAACGATTACTTAAGTGATAGCCCCTCAAGTCGCCTCCCAAAAAATCCGAAAAGGGGGGTGGAGGAACTATGGCAAATACTAATAAAAATGAAGCAGCTTCCAATAGCGCTGAAAAAGATAGCAAGGTAAAGGCAGTTCAGCCTAAAGAGGAAAAGAAACGATGGACGATGGCCCGTTGTCGCAAAGTAGCCAATCGTTTTAACAGCGAAGCAGAGTGGGCAAAAGGGGCACCTTCCAGTTACAAGTCAGCCCAAGCTAATGGTTGGACCCAAGAAATTGTGAGCGGTTTTAAATCCAAAAAAGCTAGCGAACCAAAATCGCCAGTCAAGAAAGCCGCTTAAAACTGTCCAAGTTTTAGACACCTGCCTTCCGCTCGTCTTCCGGATTCCTGGAAAAAGCGGGGGGCGGGCCGGTTTTGTCTATCTTTCAGATAAAACTCCCATGGCACCGCTCTTGCTCTCTTAAGGTGGGTGCGCACTTTGATAGGTTTTATTCTGATTTTCACCTCTTTTTCGCTTTGGGCGGAGTCTCGCCAGGAACGGCGATTTCAAAAGCCCATTCGAGATCTTCAGCGTTCGTTGAAACAAAAAGATCCAGAAGAAGTATTAAATTTATTAATCCAAAATGGAAATCGTTCGGATTTGTTTGAGCTCGAAGCCCTCTTAAGAGTTTATGAATCAGAGTATCCAGAAACGCTATCTGGATTTCTCGAAGACCATATCAAGCCTTTTGAGGATGAACTTGGTAGATGGGTGGATATCCGGGAAGCGATTGCGTTTTCAGAGAAAGTCAAAGCGCCTAAAGAAGTGTTAGCTTTCTTAAAAGGTAAAGAGGAATCATCCAAAGACAATTTAAAAAAGTTTCTTCAAGAACAGAATCTGATTGGGGAAGATTCCGAGTCTTCGCCGCTTAAGAAACTACAAGAAGAGTTGGAAGAGACGGATTGGTCAAAGAAAAAGAGAGATAGAAAGACCGTTCTAAAGGCCTTCATTAAACTCCTTAAACAAATTGAAAATAAAAATTACGATTTGAAATTACTTGAGGACGGTGTCCATGAGTTAAGACGGGAGGTCCGATGGCTTCCGATTTATCTCCGAAGTTTTAACGATCTCTTTAAGCTCGATGACCGGAGTTTGCCAGAAGCTAAACTCGAGAAGGACGATCCGATTTATCAAAGTCCCTACTCAAAATTACCTCGGGTTGCGGATCCAGTTTCTTTCCCCATTTTGTTTCCCCGGCTCGGATTTTTAGCAGTGAATAAAGTGGTGGAGGGATTAGGAAAAGCAAAAGAAATGGGGAAAATGGAAGCTCTTTTGACTCACGTCTTTCAAGAAACAGGACTGGCTTCCTCTCAAACCCAGGCAAAAATGTTGGCAAAATCACTCGTCAAAAAACACCCCGACTACGTTCCTGTGTTTCAAAAAGCATCAACTCTTTATCGCTTTCTGACGGATAAAGAGCGAGGTCTCGTAACGGCGCTTCGACCTCTTTTAAAAGAACAAAAAGATTGGAAGAAGCCAGACTGCCAGGCATTTCTCACGGCCTTGAGAAAACGTCAGAGATAGACGCATTGCATTATCCTGTTAGTATTCTGCGACTTTTGTAATTCATGACCTATATAAGACGTGGCTCACCGTGTGCATAACCAGCATGATAGGGGAAATCTTGGAGCATATGGATGAGCATCGAGAGTGAATACAACAAGCTATTACAACGGGTCGCTTTAAATGTCCGCCGACTTCGAAAAGAGTGCGGACTCACCCAAGAAGAAATGAGTCGAAAAGGCGGCTTCAACTATCGTTTTTATCAAAAGCTTGAAAGCGGCAAATATAGCCCTAATCTCTACACTCTTTTCAGAATTGCTAAAACTCACGGAGTAAAAATTTCCGATTTGCTCGATCGTTCGTCCAGCAGGTAGTTGTTCACAATCGACATAATTTCCATGATTTTTTGTGCGTGGCTCGTCACGATCAGCCTCATTTAAAAGTGTTACCCGACTAGGTGGGGGTTAGGGCCTGCGGTTTCTTACTCATTTCAAAAGTTCTTTGAAGTTCCCAAATTCGCTTTAGTTTAGCTTCAATCGTTTCTC
>Ga0214923_10000944_pt1 | contig 42517 bp, 42 predicted proteins | sample LL1510_MetaG_FD_177993 | JGI IMG/M metagenome (GOLD analysis project Ga0214923, IMG submission 177993) | Freshwater microbial communities from Lake Lanier, Atlanta, Georgia, United States - LL-1510 | ecosystem: Environmental > Aquatic > Freshwater > Lake | place: USA: Georgia | collected... | reverse complement strand
TCATACATATGACTTATCACTTCCCCGTACTTCAACATCGACCAATTTTCTCATAAATTTTTGATACCATTTTTTAATAGATTTTTTAACCATTTTTCCCATAAATTCTTTATAACAATTATCCTCCTTTGGAGGATTCTATTTTTTACATTGCTGTAAAAACTAAAGATTTTTTTTTTTGAAAATTTATTAAAGTGACAGACCAATTTTCCAAGCGAAACTATTACGATGTTTACATGTATTGAAGTAAATCTATTCAAATTCTATTCAATATTGTCGGCGATTATATTGGGATAAATTTGAATAGAATTTAAATAAAATAATATAATGTTTAACAATATAATAAAGTCAATTGAGAAATATTTTTTGATTGATAGGGGGAGTAATCAAAATGGTAAAGAGGAATGACTTTTTAAAAAAGACTGTTTTTTTTCAAAAAAAAGGGGGGGGGGTGTCTAAAAAAAATTTTCGCGCTCCGCCATTCTGTAGGAATGTCGGAGCAAAAAGAAGGGATTTTTTCTTCTTTTCCCAAGGCGGAAAGTGAAAGTTCAAATGATCTTACTCCAAAAAAAAAATTTTTCGCTCCGCCATTCTTAAGGAATGTCGGAGCATTGAGAACTTTTCTTCTCTTATTCTGAGGGGGGGGAGAGAAAAATAAAAATAAAATAAAGTCATCTCAGCTACCTGAACTTGATTACAATGATAAAATGAAAATTGATTTGGAAGAATGAATAATTTTAATGATAGTAAATAATTTTTAAAAAAGTCGCTGAATGATACTTTTTGAATTTTTTTTTTGAGATGAGTTGAAAAATAAATTCTTCTTAGCCAACTGAACTTGATTGCAATGAGAAAATGAAAATTGGTTTTGAGGAATGAATAATTTTAATGATAGTAAATAATTTTTAAAAAAGTCGCTGAATGATACTTTTTGAATTTTTTTTTTTGAGATGAGTTGAAAAATAAATTCTTCTTAGCCAACTGAACTTGATTACAATGAGAAAATGAAAATTGGTTTTGAGGAATGAATAATTTTAATGATAGTAAATAATTTTTAAAAAAGTCGCTGAATGACACTTTTTGAATTTTTTTGAATTCTTTTTGAATTTGAATCAGCGATTTTGTACATTTCGATTACTTTTCTACAAAGTCGCTGAACGAAACTTTTTGAATTCTTTTCGAATTTGATCAGCGATTTTGTACATTTCTATAACTTTTCTACAAAGTCGCTGAACGATACTTTCTGAATTCTTTTTCGAATTTGATCAGCGATTTTGTACATTTCGATTACTTTTCTAGAAAATTGCTGACCGATACTTTCTGAATTCTTTTTCGAATTTGATCAGCGATTTTGTACAATTCTATAACTTTTCTACAAAGTCGCTGACCGATTCTTTTTCGACATCTGACTGTCTTTCTATCATATCTATTCATTTCTAGAAAATCTATTCAATTCGATTACTTTTCTACAAAGTCGCTGAACGATACCTTTTGAACTCTTTTTGAATTCAATCAGCGATTTTGTACAATTTTATAACTTTTCTACAAAGTCGCTGACCGATTCTTTTTCAATTCTATTCATTTCGATTACCTTTCAAAAAAGTCGCTAAACGATTCTTTTAAATTTTTTTTTGGAAAGAGTTGAAAAATAATTTCTCCTTAGCCGAATGAACTTGATTACAATCAAAAGATGAAAATTGGTTTTGAGGAATGAATAAAATTTATAGGATGTAAAAAGTTTTTAGAAAAGTCGCTGAATGATACTTTTTCAAATCTATTCATTTCTGTTCAATTTGTTTACTTTTCTAGAAAGTCGCTGTACGATACTTTTCGAATTCTTTTCATTTCTGTTCAATTTGTTTACTTTTCTAAAAAGTCACTGACTGATACTTTTTGAATTTTTTTTTGAGATGTGTTGAAAAATAAATTCTCCTTAGCCGAATGAACTTGATTACAATCAAAAGATGAAAATTGGTTTTGAGGAATGAATAATTTTAAAGGATGGAAAAACTTTTCTAGAAAGTCATTGACTGATACTTTTTGAATTCTTTTCGAATCCAATCAGCGATTTTGCACATATCTGACTATTTTCTAGAAAGTCACTGAACAATACTTTTTCGATTCTATTCATTTCTGACTGTTTTCTACCACATCTATTCGATTTGATTACTTTTCTATAAAGTCGCTACCTATTCAAATTACTTTTTGAATTCGATCAGCGATTTTATACATTTCTATTCCATTCTATTCGATTCTATTCATTTCTATTCATTTCTATTCATTTCTATTCATTTCTATTCATTTCTATTCCATTCTATTCAATTTGTTTACTTTTCTAAAAAGTCGCTGACCGATTCTTTTACATTTCTATCCATTTCTTTTTCAATTCGATCAGCGATTTCAATCCTTTTCTTGTACATTTATTGTACGTTTCCATTTCTATTCCATTTCTTTTATAAATGATCGACTTTTTTGGTGAAAACAAGCGGTTTTCGAGAAAGACTAGTTTCCTCTATTCAACTTTTGACAAGTGTGATTTCTCAAGAGCTATTTTATTACGAAAATATAAGAATAAATGAATTATTCAGTTCGAGAATACTATGAATATTTCCACTTGAACAAAACAGATGAATCAATTTGGAAATCTTTTTATACCCATCATTCTGATATTCCCTTATTATTTCGTCTCGGTATCGTATCGTTAGATGATCCATTAAGTACTTTGGAAACCTTATCAAATGTCAACTCTGATATCTATCCTATTGATGAAGAAATAGAACATCTTTGGGATTATATGAATGATACGTCTTCCGTAGTGGAAAGTCATCAACATGTGATCATTCATAATGATGAACCTATTCATGTATTGCAATGGCCTTCAACTTATATCTCAACTCATCCCAAGATTCAAACCTATTATCAAACCATTTTAGACAAGTTAGTACCTCAAGTGATACATCTATCGATTGATGAAATGTTGGAATCAGATCGAGTTGTTCATCGAAACTTTCCTATACATACCTGGGAACAAGTATTAGATATTATCAAAGAATTTGTATCCGAATAAAGATGAAAAGAATAAATTCTATTTATTTATTATTATTATGTTTTTACCACCAAGAATAACTTGGTTTTTTTAGAACCAAGAATAACTTGATTTTACCACCAAGAGTTACTTGGTGGTGGAGGAGATACATAATTCATAGACGAGCTTACTAAACCGGAAGTCATATCCAGTACATTATGAAACGTATTGGAAAAAAACATTTGTTCATCTGCTGGTATGGTGAATGAATAGACTTGAATTACTGTTTGAGCACATTTCGATTGTTTTGCAGATGGTATCCATGAATGATGTTCATTGTCCTTCATTTTAGATAAATCCTTTTGTGTAATATATTTTGCTTTATGAGTCTTATAATCACCCAAAACATGCAAAGCATATAAGATATCCGAGATAATATCAAAGATATTCCTTACTGATATAATAATCTTTCCCATTAATTTAATCTTATGAGCATTCTTACCTGTTTTACTAATACCAAAAGCATCAATAATAATATTTGTCATCATTTCCATATATTCATTCATCATGGTCTCTGACGCCAGATTTTGCCATAACGCATGAATGATACCTCCAAATGAAATATTGGGTGCCAGTAAACTCTTGAAATAGCTTTGAAATACATTGGTAAATATAGTCGAAAAGAGTTGAGTAACTCCACCACCACTCAACAGTAAGTTGAATAAAATCATAGGTATTGCTTGAAATGCTGATTTCGATAATGCTATCGCTACCTCTGTTATACCGCCTTTCACAAATCTGAAAAATCCACCCACTGGGGTAGGTGTTATATCATCTGGTGGAGTTGGAAATAACCAATTCAACATATCGACAGCTTTCTGAAGTAATGCTGTAAAACCCATGAATTTCGATAAACTACTTACTAATTCCCATATACGCTTTCCAAGACTTGCCATAATTAACTTGGCAAAGTTTAAAAGACAAATCATAATAATATTGGCTAGCGACATGGTCTTATTTCCTGAAGTGAATACCAAGATACTAATCACTAGACAAACTGTAGATCGAATGAATTCCATAGTAGCATAATCTGAAAAGACATTCAATAAATATTCTAAATAACTGGTAAAGATATCCTTGGTTTGAAGTATATTATCAGGTACTTTACCCCAATTGATAATTTCAATATTAGATCGAGTGGAATGAGGAGGAAACATTAAACCTAATTCCTCTTTCGTAAATTTCCCTTCACGTTTAATAGCATGTATTAAATTATTAACAGCTTCCCATTGCACTAGGAATCGACTGATTTCATGAGGAGGTAATACTCGATTATACATATCAACCATGGTTCCTGATTTCTTAAATGCGGCAGCATCACGAATTCGTTCTCTTTCTAAATGATCATATAACTTATCCATGGACCAACAAAAGGGTGGATTCATGAAAACTGAATTATAAACTCCCCATTCTTTCACAAATCGAAACTTGTAATCAATCTCTTCCATAGGAGTAGTACAAGGTACTTGTTGTGTGACTTCTTCAACTATATCCTTAACCTTGAAATTATACTGTTCTAATTTACGAATTGTACTTACATGAATAATCTTCTTTGAACGATCAATTTCACCCATAGCATAAGGTGATAAGCTATCTGCTAGTTGTGAAACATCACCTGTTTCATGACTTTGTACTATTTGTTTCGCCAATGGATCCGTTCTAACACCGCCAATACAATCTTCAATTGTAGCGCCAAATCCTCTAGTATATTGATCCATTTCTTTTTTTTTATTGTGTTTTTTTTCTTATGTACAATTTTTTTCATATGTAATTATCTTATAACATTGAATAAAAACAAATCATATTAAAAAAAAATGCTTTTATTTAACCTTCAAATCAAACAAAGAGAACGACTTTAACCCGTTACATTGAACCTGTCGGGGATCTTTGATTAACGGATGGGGCCTTCGAGTCTACAGGTTAAGTAAATTTTCTGATTATACCCTTTACTACATTTAATCCAGCCCAGTTACCAGAACCAACATCATGATGGTATCGTATAATACATTTGTTAGCCTTGTCTTGATAAACCATTATCTTTGCAAAATTTGAAGTAATTTTACTAGTAATGTTAAGATACAATATGACTACATTTTGATTACAACGATTCCAAGATTCATTATATCGAGTAGTTGCACCATTTGTATATGACATTTCATAACGACATCTTATCCATCCCTTTGTTTCTTTTGAATCATCAGTCGATTCATCTTCTATTAGTTTAATGGTAGATTCAGCAGGTGTTACTGTTATTTCTGTATTAAGTTTTAAGAAATCTTTCTTAGGAACAAGATGATATTGATAATGCGATGCATTTAAAGAATCCAATATAGTTTGAGCTTTTTCTTGAGTTGTCATTTGAGTATCCTTTCCATCCATACTTTCTTTAAGAGTGGGAGTATAGGGATTGATATATATACCTTCTTTATCTAGTAATCCTTCTGTTATTTTGACAGGTGTAATATCTGTTTCTCCACTAAACCAATAATATTGATATTTGCGAATGAAATCATCAATATCTGTAATAAAATCTGTCTTTTTCTCGATATACTCATTTGATGTATTAGCTAATTTCTCATGTACTTCATTCATTAATGTTACACTTGCTTCATCTAATGGTAGACCTCTCTCATTGTTGGTAACTTGAAATTTTTTACGATTCCAACAGTAATTAGGATCTGTAACATCTGTAATCTTTTCATCTTCTATATTACAATTAAGTTGTTGGTCACAGAATATAGGTTGTAACCACTGTCGTATTTTATCTTGAGTAAATTGGTCAACAATATTGTGTTTGACAGTTTTCAAACCTGTCTCTTCAGCTACTATATTGCCTACATTGTATGCTAATTCTCCACCTTTTTCTGCAACCTGTTTTGCAAAGTTCCACATAGTTCTCAACATACCTTGTGGTTTTTCTTCTTCTTCATTCTTAGGACTTTCCATTGCTTCTTTCTTAGTTTCAAAATCGTCACCATCTCCTACCAATGGATTATCAGAACTGATTTCCTTACGCCCAAGAAAATAATCTTTAACACCTTCATTCCACACTGAGTCCATAGCACATGATTGAAACCATACTTCAATATTCGTCTTGTTATTATAGTCTCGATCAGTCTTGATATCAATCCTAAATTTGGCTATCAAAGGATACTGTTTTCGTTCATTAGGATTTTTTGATTTGGGTTCATTTTGTTCATTTGAATTGGGTTCATTTTGTTCATTTAGCTTTTCTGATTTAGGTTCATTTTGTTCATTTGATTTAGGTTCATTTTGTTCATTTGAATTGGGTTCTTTTTGTTCATTTGAATTGGGTTCCTCACCATTTTTGGGAATCGTCTTGTCCTTTTCAACATAGATATGAGCTTCACATGAATAGTATTGTTCTTTTTCATTTTTCAAGGCGAATATTTTTGATGTGATTTTCCCTTGAAAATCATCAATGAATGATCTGAAATCATGTGGTATATCTACTTTACCATCAAAATCTGAGGGTAAGTTGATTTTATATCGATTTGTTCCTAAATGTTCTAGGCTAAAACGTTTTTTCAATAAATAAGTATTCCATTTTGTAATTGTATCACCAAAGTCTAGATCCACTTGTAAAAATCCAACTCTATTCTTTTTCAATGCAGTACACTTAAACTCTTCGTTATTAACAAACTTCTTGTCAAACTTGGCTAATTCTTCACTATCTTGTCGAAATAGAGTGGTCAAATCTGTATTATTGATTTTTACTGCTTCCTCTTCAGGTGATAAGTGTAACATTTGTTTATTCCTTTGTCTTTGTTTATATTTATTCCACTCATTTCGTATTAACCATAAACCAAACAGTAATGATATAGCACAGAATAATACAACCAAGGCAATACCACCAGATGAATCCATAAAACCAGACATTTTCTTTTTTTCTTCTATAAGAGATAGAATATATAAAAAAAATATTCATTTATGAATCATTGTCTTGGACGAAACAAAAAGGCTAGAGCTCCATGGAAAGGAGATGTACAACGATATGCATTTTTAATGAAAGAAATTCCATTAGATGAACAAAAAATTCTAGAAGGTATTCGTTCAGGTAAACTTGATTATGTTCAATTACGACATTTCTTCTTTGATTCATCAATTCAAACCAAGATAAAATAAAATGAAACGAATCAAATTTGATTTTACTGCCGAGGAAAAGAGAGAAAGAGCAAAGGAAAAGGTCAGAGAAAAGGAATTAAAACAAATTAATGAAAAAGTCGATGAAGAAAATAAAGCTGATGAAGCCATAGTAGTAACAGAACCCAAGACATTAGTATTTTCAAATGAAATTGAAGATCCTATTCTACTTATTAAAAACGAACGGAAACGTTCTACTGTTGTTGTTGAGAAACCAATCATCGATATCGTTCAAGAAGGAAAACAAATCATCTTTTCCAATAAATATTCACGAAAGAATAATGTTCATTTACGTATACCTGAAGAATTGGTAGAACGTTATGAGTTATTTCGTAAGGTAGTGTATAGTTGCCGACAAACGAATCAACAATTTCTTCATTTCCAAAAGAAATATAGACATGAATTAATGGCTATTGCTAAACCATTTGTGAAAGAACAATGGCAATTACTTCCACTGACATCAAAAATGGCATCTTATCTATATCATTTACAAAAAAATAATAATAGTCCAAATAATAGTCAAAAACATATTCAAAATAATAGTCAAAAACATATTCAAAATAATAGTCAATTAAAACAAATCTTTACTCCTAATGTAATGGACAATTTTATAGATGAATTAGTACCTGTAAAGAGAAATCGTTCCAAGTTGATTGATGTAAATACAGAGGAAGGGCTTTTACGTTTACGAAAAGAACATTTAATTGAATTAATGGTAGAATTTAGTGGATATAAATTGACAGAATCTGATGCGAATGAGATTATCCAACGATTGTATATATCTCGTTCCAAGACAATTCCAATTCGACCTCGTATTCATAAAAAATTACAAATGGCCATTTTTGAAAAGATCAATTCAAGTGTTTCTACATAAATATATAAGAAAAAAAGAAAAAGGAGTTAACATGGTCAAGTGTAAAGCTCTTACCAAAGATGGTCATACTCAATGTAGAAATAGTGTTGCAAGTCATTCTGAATATTGTAGACTTCACCAAAGACTTCATCAAAAGAAATCGAAATCAAGAAAGGAATCGTCTCCAAAAAGAGAAACTTTTGTAGAAGAAAGAGAAGCTATTAGAAAAGAAATGGAAACTATCAAAAAAGAAAGAGAAACTTTTTTAGAAGAAGCTTTAAAAGTAAAAGAAGCTGCTTTTAAAGAAAAAAGAGAATCATCTCCTAAAAGAGAATCATCTTCAAAACCCTCACCAAAAAGAGAACCATCACCAAAGAAATCCAAGTCGCCAAAGAGATCACATAAGCGATCGAGTGAAAAGTCGTTTGATTTTGTGGGAAAGGATAGAACATATCATCGACATATGAAGGAAATCTTGAAAGGAGCGAGTTGTTTGGAGAAGAACTATACCTTGAAAGATAAGAGAGCTCATGATTATAATCCTCATACAGGTATGATTAAGTATCGTTTGTTTAGTGAGAATAGTCGACGAAGTGAATGGCTTCATGTGGGTGTGTTAACGAAACGTATTCAAAAGCGTTGGGATATGATGTGTAAATTAGGTATGATGTATTGGCATTGTACAATAGCTTGTAGTATTATATTTCCTACTTATACATCTTCTACTGATGGAACTAAAAAACAATCAAAAGATACATTGTTATGTATTGTTCAGTCGAAATATAAAACGTTGATGAATGTACTTCATGAAGAATCTCTTTTTGATGAGAAACTGACCCTAGTGGGTGATTCCATTACAGCCATTCTCAAGTTTTTGGTAGAACAAAAGATAGATTATGGTACTTTCGACCTTGAATCCATTGCCTATTCCACTGATACTGAAATACCCATGATTCGACTTTTATTCCAATTTGGTAAAATGAAACCTCTTAACGCTGTTCCTTTATTGTATCAACTTATTCATGATTCGAATCAAAACAAGTCATTCTTAAAAGAACATTTCTTACCCAAATGGTGTGAAGTACTATCCATTAAGGATTCATCTATAGAACATATTACTCAATTATATAAATCACAATAAATTTTTATTGTTATGTTTTTTTATGTTTTTAAGCTCTAAACATTAATAACTTCTAAATTGTGACCGAAGGGACCACTTGTTCGATTATGTGCTTTTTGGCAAAACGTTATAGCAGCCTTTTTGTTTGTAATATAATGAAACCAATTGGCTATTACTGGATTATATTTTGATATATCAATCCAACGTAATCCTCTTTTATGTCTTGTTGTATCAGCTTGAAATACACCAACTATGTATTTTTCTCCTGTACGTGCTTCCAAATTATATTTGGGCTCATATTGATAAATCCATTTGTTAGAAAAGTATTGAAGAAAACACTCAATCGCATCTTTTCTCCCATGACAATTCACTACAAATAACCACCATAAATGTCTCATATTTCTGGATGGATTTCAGAAGGAAATACTTGTATATTCATTTTCATGGTGTTGTCGTATGAAGATCAGAAACGATTTACACTTCTTGGAATATTGGGATATAATTATTAAAGTTAATGGGCGTTTGAGTTCCCATCTCCATCATTTTGATTTCCTCTTCTTCACAATCACATACCCCATTCAAAAAGTGAGGTAAATCGTCTTGTATCACGTCTTCTTTTACCAGAACGGATGGGGGCCTTCGAGTCGGGACGATGAAGGTTGAATGTTGACATTACTTTTACATATTTTACTTTTAACCAAAAATGTTATCACCGGAGTATTAATCTCACTATAGCGCAAAAACATATGTTTTTGCTCACTTGGAGAAATGTTACAGAAAATAATCGTTACCGATAGTAAATAAAGTGTCTTCTGAAGTATCATATTCTTTAAAAAAAAATCAATGAGAAATAGTTCTCTTAAATAAAAATCAATATTTCACAGAAATAGTTCTATTTTATTGGGATTGAGTGGAGTCCTTCGGACAGTGGCCCATCGACTATCGAATAAATGGATTTCATAGTCGAGTGGTGGTAGTTTTTTGAGGAATTCAGTCAATAGCTTCTTTCCACAATTGGTATCTTTAACAATGGTTCGAAGTCGACTACTTGACCAGTAAGCTCTTTGTTGAGGAGAAAAATCCAATTGAGAGATAATGTGATTGAGTAATCCCACAAGAGATTCAGATGATATTGTAGTTGGATGGAATGAATTGAGCATTACTTGCTGATACTTTTCCAACGAAAAAGAACTCATACAATAGGGTCGCTTTCTAGATTTTGAATTCAATTGTCTTAATTGTTTTCGAGAAACTTTCTGATCCCATCTTGAACTCATTTTATTTATGATGATTCCTAATGTATCAATGATTCTTCCAATACTGCAGTCCTGGAATTTTTAGAAATTGCTGGTACTAACGGAATATGTTTTTATTCATTTATTAGATAAAGTTTCTTTTTATCTATAAAAGTTCCTTTTATAACGGATCTATGAGGTCCGACATGCCTGAGGTGATACTTGTTCTTCTTGTTCTTGTTTAGTAAAATGTTCAGGTTTGTCTTCTATGGTAACAGATTCATTTAGAGTAATGGTGTTGGAATCCTGGAATTTTGAGGAGTTACTATCACTCTTCAAGTTATCACTTTTTAAGTTATCACTTTTCAAGTTTTCACTTTTCACAGAGATACCAGAATTGGTAAGAGTGGTAGGGAATTGAATTTTGAATCGTATATAGAGATCACCCTTTCGGGTGTGATCCATAGAGTAAGGTAGACCTTCATTGCGAATGACTTTGATAGTTTCAGGAGTATAGATTTCACCAGGTTTGGAAGCGATATTAACTATTCGTTGATCTAGATGAGTTATGGAAAGATGAAATCCGGTGAGAGCTTGAAGTAAACTAATGGTTTTAGTAATAATAAGATCATTGTTTCGTTTGGTGAAAATAGGGTGTGGTTGGATATTGAGTGTAACGATAACATCACCGGCAACAGAGCCGGGTGTTTCAATATCCCCTTCATTATGAAAAACAATCTTTTCACTATGTTGTATACCTTTTCGAATATGTACTTCAAGAATCTTTTGTTGTTTGACTAGTTTATTACCTTCACATATTTTACAGAGAATATCTTCTGGAATGGTTTTTCCTTGTCCTTGACATGAAGAACAAATGGTTTGTACTTGTTGAATGGTATTAGGTCCTAATTGTCTTGTGATAATTACCATTCCTTTTCCTTGACAAGTTTTACATGAAATAATTTTCTTGGTATCACTCACACCATGACCATTGCATTTAATACAAAGGACATTTTTAGTAATGCGAAGTTTTTTAGTACATCCATTATACAAATCTTCTAATGTGATATTCAAATCAAACAATAAATGTCTTGGTTTTTTTTCTCTGACTCCACTGAAAAATGAACTAAAAGGGTTTCTACCAATACCTCCGAAAGGATCCATATTCATACCACTAAAAGGATGGTGCATTTCATTGGGATCAACATCACCCACTTGATCATAGATAGCTCTTTGTTGTGGATCTGTCAAGGTTTCATAAGCTTTTGTTAATTCTTTAAATTGTTCTGGATCACCACCACGATCTGGATGATGTGTCAAGGCTAATTTACGATAGGCTTTTCGAATATCACTTTCAGTGGCATTAGGTTGTAAACCCATAATTTCATACAAACGCTTTCCCATTTTTCTTGTTTTATTAATTCATTTTATTTATCAAGACGGAAAAAACATCAAACACAAAATGAATCAAGATCATTTATTTTGAAAAACAGCAACGATAACAAAGTAAAATGACATGAGCCAGGATAGCAATGCTATAGATAACGACATAGGCGTAAAATGCTGGAGTAAGTTTAGCCTTGCCAAGAAAGAGTTTAAGTTTGTTGTAATCCAAATACTCTCGTGTGGAATAGCAAAACCAATTTGATGTCAAAAAGGGGATAATGACATTATTTCTGAAACCACCCGTCTCTCGTTGATATAACTCGATGGGAATGATTTCATTATGAGGTATGGGTAGCCTTTGTTCATTCAAAATAATGGATGTTTTACATCTAGTTACAAAGACAGCTTCAACCTGTTAGTTATTAGATATGGATAAAAAATATATGAGAAATACCTGACAGGTATCCATGTCTGAACAACACATTTGATAAGTGGAAGGTATTTGTTCCATGAAAAAAGAGGTAATGTTTTGAAGAGGAACATCAGTAGAGAAACCATCATCTCTTAAACTATATATATCTTGAAATGTTTCTAAAACAGAAGAACAACTTGGTCCAGCTATACATTCAACTCCTCCTTGACAATTATTGACTTCCCATTCCAGTGAATAATCGTAACTGACTAGTCGAATAACACATCTTTCATGTTGTTGCCAATCAAATATGATGATCCATGAAGCAAAACAAAAAGAAATAAAGGTTGCGCAAGATAATCCAATCCACAAGTATTTGTAGTTCATGATTTTGAAAAGTGTCATTTCTTTCTAAATGGCACTACTGGAAAATTGAAAAATGAACCTATTTATTCTTCTTTACTCTTTTTACCTTTTTCATTTTTTTTTCCTTCACTAAAGTACTGGTATCTTTAGAAATGACTGGTTCCTCTTGTTTTACAAGTTTTTCTTGTTTTACAAGTTTCTCTTGTTTTACAAGTTTCTCTTGTTTAGGTGTTCTTAATTCTTTAATAGCAACAAAGAATTCGAGTGGTGGTATAACAAATGCGAGTAGAATATGAGCGTACCAAGGAATATATGGTTTTATTCCCTCGTCTTCTTTTCGATACGATTTAATACCAGCCACAATACCCAAGATAAAACCTACAAAGGATACAACACATAGAATCACTAGTATAACAAGAACAAGAATTAATACAATTGCTATCTTTTCCATTTCTTTTCTTTTTTTCTATAATATCTTTTTTCAAAGATAAAAAGTTCCGGTTATTTCTTTTATCGAGTTAATATCATCATAGATGAAAATGTCTAGCAAGTTGAAAAGAACTTATGCTCAATACTTTTCTAAAACTGAAAATGAAACAAAAGAACAACCAGATCATTTGAAAGTATTGGGAGATATGATTTACGATACTAATGTTGATCTTAATGAATTGTATCCCAAAATCAAAGAATGGAGAAACTATTATCAATCCCAATTTGACAAGACTACAAACCTCTTAGAACGCATTAATGTTCTATGGGATTGGGATGAAGCTAAAAAATCAGGTATTTTATTTTGATTTTATTGATTGTTTTTTTTACTTGGTACAAAAAAGGTCTTCCATTGGTGATTCATGAGGATGATGTGGATATGCTTGGACGAATGATTGAACCTCCATTGAAAAGTGTTGTATTACCATTGAGATTTTCATTGCATTTTGATAAGAAAAAGGGAATTCACTTTACCATTGATCAATATGAGTATGATCGAACGGATACCTTGTCTAGCTTGTTAAGAGAATCTTTTGAAGATGCAAGCTTTGATTTTGTTCATATCAAGGATCAATTATTCGTGGATGCTCAATGTCGCAAACATGTTATTATGAAACCTCAAGTGGAGAATTATAGCATCAAAGGATCATTCAATGCTCGCTATCTTGTGTACAAGGCCTATCATGAACAAACCACTCCCAGTCCTTCACCTGATGAATAATAAAATGATTTTATTTCATTTTATAGAAAAATATATCTACTTTATTTATGTTTGTAATAAGTATTTATTTTTCCGATGCATTTCATTTCAAACGATTAAACTTAAAATGTCTACTGAATCAAGAGCTACCAAGAGATGTCGAACATTACATAATTGTGAGAATGAATTGGCTGGATTGAATGAAGCAACAATGGCCTTGAGTCAACATATAAAATTATTAAAGAGACAACAAGTGGGAGATATTATGGAACGTGTAGCTGATGGTTTCCGTATCATTACATTACTTAATGATGCAACTCGACTCGATCTGAGTAGACTCTATCCACTAGGTTTGTTTTTCTGACAGATCTCTTTCTTTGTTCTAACTTTTTGAAAAGGAACAACCTTTACCAAGACCATCTTCTTTAGCTTTGCTAGTTCTTCTATTGAAAACGAATCAAGTCAAGGTACCTCTTCTTTCTTTTAACTATCTTTTAATTTATTAAAAAAAAAGGTTCATCATCACCAAAGATCACCGTAATTCATCGAATCGAGGAAGAGGATCTCAAGGAAGATTTTCGACATGCTTTTTTGGGAGATCATCCATTGTATTTGATGTATATTGATCAAGAAATGATGAAGAAGAAATGTCAAGCCTATTTGGATCAATTAGGAAGTTATTCAATCCATAATCATGTAGTTTGGGATGATGATTCAAGGAAATCCGGTCTTGGATCTGTTACCATTGATTTTTGGACTTTTGTAAAACCAAATTTAATTCTGTAAATAAAAAAATGTTTGATAGAATACAGAGATGGTTAAGAAACAGGAATAGACAGAGAGAAGAAAACGAGAAGAAGAAAACGGAAACAGAACGACAACGTATAAGTAATATAATGAATGGCCCATATGGTCCTTCTGGTGATCCGAATAAAAAAGCTCCATATGACAATGAAACTCATCTGGAAAAACAAAGGAAATTCTATGTTAAACAAAACGAAAAGACTACAGAGGAGCAACGACAGATTATGGAAGAGTTGGAGTCTAGTAACCGTGCTCGTAGAACTTTGATTAGTTATAAAAATAATAACGATGATGATAGAGAGGATGATAGATTAAGTCATCAACCATACTTCAGTAATCCACTAAACGATTAACCCTTTAAAATAAAGGGTGGGTGGCCTTCTGTTCAGAGAACCCATTCATGGTGTCTCCAGGGGCTTTTAGGAGCCCCTGGGACGTTAGAAGGTTAACCAATTTGGGTTAGTGAGAGCAATCTGTACAGGCATCGACCTTATAGGATTATTTTCACAAAATAACAATCAACAAAATGAAAAGAATAAATAAAGATTTATTTAATTAACTCCTTCAAAGGAGGACATGAGTGAAGTAACTTGATCTCTTTGTTGTAGGACTTCGTCTGGTTCTGCTTGTGGATTTTGTTCAAGCCAAGAAAGTTTTTGTTGAATCATACTTTTCAACTCTTGTTTTTGTTCTTCAGTATAGACCGAAGGTGGATCAGTGGAATCCAGTTGAGTCTTGGTAGTGTACAAGAAATGTTCAAATTCATTTCGAGCAGTTACTTTTTTCAAAGCTGACTCATCCTCTTCCTTATACTTTTCAGCTTCCTTGATCAGTCGTTCGATTTCTTCAGAAGAAAGACGTCCCTTGTCATTGGTAATGGTAATATGTTGTCTCACATTAGAACCCTTTTCAATAGCACTGACTTGAAGGATACCATTAGCATCCAGATCAAAGCTAACTTCGATTTGAGGAACACCTCGAGGAGCTGGTGGGATACCACTTAGATCAAATTTGCCCAATAGATTATTATCTTGCGTTCTGGCTCGTTCTCCTTCAAATACTTGAATAGTGACTGCAGGTTGGTTATCACTATAGGTGGAAAATATTTGGGATTTCTTGGTGGGAATAGTCGTGTTTCGTTCAATAATCTTGGTCATGACTCCACCCGCTGTTTCGATACCCAAGGAAAGAGGAGTCACATCAATCAAGAGAAGATCTTTTGTTGATTCACTAGTCACTCCAGTGAGGATGGAAGCTTGAACGGCGGCGCCGTAAGCCACTGCTTCATCAGGATTGATACTCTTATTCAATTCTTTATCATTGAAAAAGTTTTTGAGTAATGATTGGACTTTGGGGATTCGTGTGGAACCACCGACAAGAACCACTTCATCCACCATGGATTTATCAAGATTGCTGTCTCTCAAGACCTTTTCGACGGGAACCAAGGTAGCTCTGAAATAATCTCCACATAAATCCTCAAAACGAGCTCGAGTGATTTGACTATTGAAATCAACACCTTCATAAAGAGAATCGATTTCCACAGTGGCTACAGTAGAGGAAGATAAGGTTCTCTTGGCTCGTTCACAAGCTGTTCTCATTCGTCGAAGAGCTCTTTGATTATCAGAAATATCCTTATGATATTTTCTCTTGAATTCTTTTGCAAAGAAATCCACCAAGACATTATCAAAATCTTCTCCTCCGAGATGAGTATCACCTGCCGTGGCTTTGACTTCAAATATACCTTCATCAATCGAAAGAAGAGAGACATCAAAAGTACCACCACCCAAATCAAAGATCAAGACATGTTTTTCCTTGCCCTTGTTAGCTCCATTCATTCCATAGGCAATGGCGGCAGCCGTGGGTTCATTGATGATTCTCAGAACATTCAACCCAGCAATGGCACCAGCATCTTTGGTAGCTTGTCGTTGACCATCGCTGAAATAGGCGGGGACTGTCACCACAGCGTCCTTGACCGGAGTACCAAGATAAGCTTCGGCGGTTTGTTTCATTTTCACGAGAACCATGCTGGAAATTTCCTCGGCAGAGAATTGTTTGGTTTCATTCTTGAATTCAACTTCAACCATGGGTCGACCATCTTGATCAGGAACAACTTTGAAAGGCCAATGCTTCATATCGAGTTGAACCGTTTCATCAGAGAATTTGCGACCAATGAGACGCTTGGCGTCAAAAATAGTATTAGCAGGATTCATCGCAGCTTGATTCTTGGCAGCTTCTCCCACTAAGCGTTCCGTATCAGTGAAAGCAACATAGGATGGTGTGGTACGATTTCCTTGATCATTGGCAATAATTTCGACATTGTTATTTTTGAAAACACCTACGCAAGAGTAGGTAGTTCCTAAATCAATTCCAATAGCTTGAGACATGTTTACTTTTAAACTTTTTTCAGATTTGCTTGTTTTTTACCAAGATTATTTTTTGGGTCAATACCGGAAAATGAAAACGCAACTTATAAACAATAATAAAAAGGAAAACTCTATGATTGATACATTTAGCATAGTCATTGGTATTTCTTTAGGTATTCTAGCGATTGTAATATGTTTAATCATTTATTCAAGTAAGCTAAGAAAGAATCAAAGTGATTCATTTGAACCACGAATGAAAAGTAATCGAACCTCTTCTGTTATCATACCACCAAATGAAAGTATCCGAACCTCTTCTGTTATCATACCACCAAATGAAAGTATCCGAACCTCTTCTGTTATCATATCACCAAATAAAATTATCCGAACCTCTTCTGTTATCATACCACCAAATGAAAGTATCCGAACCTCTTCTGTTATGATACCACCAAATAAAATTATCCGAACCTCTTCTGTTATGATACCACCAAATGGACCTTCTGTTATGATACCACCAAATAAACCTTCTGTTATCATATCACCAAATAAACCATCTGTTATCATATCACCTAATGAAAGTAAAGATGATCAAGTTCAACATCTAATACAAGATTTTCGTGAAAAGAGGGAATCATTATCATCTAGTATAGATGAATGTTATCGTTACTTTCAAGGATTGGGTCAAATCGATGAAGAAGTATCGGTCGAGTTATGTTGTGTACAAGATCCAGAGATTCAAAACCTTTTGGATTATTACTTTGTATATACTGTAATTCAAAGCTTTTTAACCCTTTATTACACTTTTGTTGATCAAAGATCAGCTGATCAAAGATCCATTCCTTTAGGAGTTAATCCATTTGTCGATAAAGAATCTCTGCATAAACTAATTACTATGATCAATGAAAACGCAGCGTTGAATCATATTCATTATATAGTAAGTTTAAATAATATGTTTAAACGATATGGTCCTAGAGACGAGAAAGAAAATAAATACGACGGTCATGGGGTGATGATCACAGGTGCTATTAGTAAATGGCACGCGGTGGAAGATAAGCAAAAGGCAACAGATATCACAGTTTTTGATATAATGAGAACATATTATCTGTTACCATATTTTCCAACTTTGCGTCGTCGTTTCGTATATGCGATAGGTGTAGATGAATTGTATAAACAATGTCATGACATGATACAGCGTTTGTTGTTAACCCATTCCTTTACACAACCTCCCAAGTTACTACTGACCGATAAAGAATGGTTGTATCACATGAGCAGTTATATAACACAATACATAGAAATTGATACAGTATTGTATATATTGTTAACGTATCAAGATTTAGGGTTTTATGTGTTATGTTATGTTGGGATAACACTTACGAATGCAAATGATATACAACGTATTCCAGAAAAATATAGACGTAATGATTTTTATTATCCAGAATGTAGCGAAGTTCAGGCATGTATTGATGAGAAACGAAAGATCGTCAAATTGTTACCAAAAGAGATGACGGTTGATAATGGTAAGTATATTGTGAATCATAAGGATCTTCAAGTACCTATTCATTTCAAATTTACCAACAATCCGATACTTTTAAGATGAAAAGAAAAGAAAGGCAAATGAGAAATACAACTGAACTGATCCTACTTATTATCATTGGTATACTGGCAATTGGATCTATTGTTGTAAGTTATTATATGTTTGTACGAAAGAAGTCTTCGATATCACTGGCAAGTCATCCGTCTTCGATATCACTGGCAAGTCATCCGTCTTCGATAGAATTGCATAACAATTCGTCTTCGATAGAATTGCATAACAATTCGTCTTCGATAGCACAGGCAAGTCCATCATCCCTACCTCATAGAGATGTTTCTACCTATTATGAATTATTGTATCGTTTAGAATTTACTACAATATCAAAAAGAATATCAGAAAAGGAATCCATTGAACTATGTCGAATTCCCAAAGATGCGACGATTCGAGATGTAGTAGATAATTATCTAATTTATACTATAACATCAAAAATGGATTTGTCTTCTTTATCTTCCTCAAATAATAAAGCATTAGTATATTTATCCAAGTTTATATATTCGGTCGGAGACACCAATTTGTTTCACAAAAGAGAAATGAAACTACCGGATTGGATTGACTTTCACAAACCCAATAATAAGATCGATTCAATTCAAAAGATATCTCATCAAATGGATCATATTATAATGTCATTATATTTGATTCAACACTTTCCAACGTTACAAGGACGTATTATGGATTCTATTCAAGATCATCCAGAATATCAACAATGTTATGATGTTATAAAACCATGTTTAGTAGGCCTACCAGAGATACCGTTAACGAATGATGATTATGAAGATGTAATGTATAATTACATGAGATCAAATATATAATTAAATGATGTGTTTATTGTATTTCTTGTTTCTTTGTATCAACTTGTTTCGGTGTATCTTGTTTCGTTATGTCCTCCTGTTTCATCTTATAATTTCCAGACAAGACTTTGAAATGAACATGAGGTTCCTTGTTATCCGAGGTATGAACAACAATGCCTTCGCAAAAGCCTCCATGAGATAGTTTTTGTTGATTGGAAATAGTTTCGAGTTGTTTGACCATTTGAAGGGAATCATTTGAAAATGTTTGATGTTCAAATACTTTGGGTACGGTAGGTATTTTCCACAGACTCATGAGTGTTTCGACTCTGTCGAACGACCAGAATTTCTTGGTATCAATGTCAAAGATATCAAAGACGACTAGATCAATTTCCTTTTCAGCCAACTGATGACGGTTACCATTAATCTTATGTCCATAGCATTCTCCTTGTATGGAGATATTCAATCCCAGTTCTTCCAATCGTTTTAGTATTTGATACTTTTCATTCAAATGAAAAAAGTCGGCATCAAACTTTTCACGCTTGACCATATTCACTTCTCGGTTACGAGAACATATTCCAACTCTTCTTTCCTTCTCGGACTTTTGGAAAAAGAAGAATTGAACCGATGTTCCATCAAATTTTTGAGTAGCAGTCCAAAGACGATCTGGACCAGCCTTTTCAAGGAGATCAAGATGAGACTGAACTCGTAATTGATCCGTCTTTTCCAAGATATCTTCAGGAAATGGTAGGAATTCAGTCTTGTCTTGGTCTTGTTTCTTGTGTTTGGGTTTCTTTTCCAACTTCTTGTACCATTTGGGACGCTCAGGATCATTCTTGGCATAAAACTTGAGTATACCCAATTCTTTAGTAACAATGGTTCCTTCTTCCTTGTTAGAATAATCATTCTCCAGAAAAGAAAGTGGTAATATCATGCCTTGAGATATGATACCATTTTTGAAATCTTTTTGAATCACAAGACCACCCATATAGGTTTTCTTCAAGAATTTCCAAAAATCACATTGACTGTAACGATCTTCAGGAAATACAGCATCTACTTCGAAGAAGATAACTTTGGTTCCCTTTAGTTCATTTGTTTCATTTCGAGGTTCTTTGAACGGAATTCCTAATGTTTCATAAATGTTCATTACTACTTGCCATCCTTGAACTGTTACGAGTTGTAACTTGTCATATCCTTCAATGGGTTGGATATCTCGAATGACTTCGACTGAAGCTAATTTTCTTACTTGAGTTTGATTCATTACTTCTTTAACCTTCTAACGTCCCAGGGGCTTTTGGGAGCCCCTGGAGACACCATGAATGGGTTCTCTGAACAGAAGGCCGCCCACCCTTTATTTTAAAGGGTTAATGAAATTGTTTTGATCCATTCACATTGCTATTGAGTGGTCCGGAATATCTTTTTTCATGAGACAAATAAAAAAAATGAATAACAGAAGAGAACTTTTGGAACGATTGTTACCTGAATCATTCTTGACTGGTGTATTTTGTAAAATATTCATGTTACCAGGAAGATCATCTGTGGAAAATACTGATAAAGAATGTGAGTTTTCAAAAAGATTATTACTCGAGAACAAGCTTCTTAAGATTGTTCGTTTGATTGAAAATGATAATCCCAAGAATACTAACAGCAATAAACAAAGTAGACTCAAAAAATTAGAAAACCATCTAATAACAGAATTCAAAAAAATATTTAAGAAAAAGATTTTACCAATTGCCTTGTTATTATGGATTCATAAAAGTGCAAATTCAAAGAAAAGACCTGCATGGTTAACACCTTTGGATACAGTGATAGAAAGAATTCAATCATACGAATTCATGTTTGAGAAACTTGATATCATAACCATGTTGTTTATTGAAGAACTTATCAAAGGTTCAGGTTCAGATATCAATATCAAAGCTGTTCAACTCTATTATATTATCTATATGCTTTATATAAAAGAATGTGTAACCAATAGACAATATTCAGACCAACATTTTACAACAATGTCATGTATATTTCAATTATTGGACAAGTTATTACTATCTTATAACATGAAAATCAAGGATGGTGGTGAGATATTTGATATTATACCCTATTGTACTTCCTATCACGCAATGCTCATTACACGACATGAGGAATCGTATTTTATAGTTAATAGTGGAGGAGGAACTGATCGATACCATGATCGAATTTGTATTGATAATCTCAAGTTAATGTTTTGTGTGGCTCAACCTATTTTAATTCCAGATGTACCCAAAACGATTTCTCAAGTCATGTTAAATGAAATGTTTGACGATATGGATATAGATCAAATGTATACAGAGATATCTATGGAAAAGAAAGAATATGAATCAAATGAATCAAATAAATTTTTGGCAAAGCTGGAACCAATCATGTTACGAAGTAAAGATCTAGACATTTACCAGATTGGTGCAATGGAATGTTGTTGGTATGATGGAAAACTGTATGCAACACCACAAATTGGTGATACTTGTACTGTGTATTCTATTATATGGTATCTAGTGTTTCAATTACATCTCGGTTATCATATCGAGATGAATACTATTCAAAGTTACTTTGAGAATATAAGGATTGGATTAGCTAAAAATATTAAATTCTCTAGAAAACATAGTGAATATCTATCATATATAGTCTCTCAAGGAGAAGCTGTTGGACATGCTATCAATAGAATATTTGAATCGTTGAACCCTTTATCGAAAGATTCATTGTCAGATTCATTGTCAAATTCATTGTCAAATTCATCGAAAGATTTATTGTTAAAAGATTCAAATACTGTATTGGAACGTTATAAACAACAGTATTATAATCATAGATATTATCTAAATGATGTTGTATTTACTATAAAAGAATCTATTCATCAAATGTTGGAAATGAATGGGATACCGATCACAATATCTTGGCCAGATGATGAACATTTACATTTTTCATGGTATCGCAATAATCATGCACGATTGTATCAAAAGAGTTCTTATAATACTATGCAAATGCATTTATATACACGACATATTATGAAACAATGGAGGCAGATTCCATCCATCACAAAACAATCATATCATTATGTGTTTACTTTCTTACGACATATCATGTATAATGGAAATGTCTTATTTCGAGATATCTCTGTTACCTTTCATAAGAAATGGTTCAAATTTGTTAGAGAACACAAGATTATTAATGATAATATGATGAATAATTTCTACAATCAAGTGTATAATCAAGAATTATCACCAGAATTGGTTCGTGAATTGGAATCGTTATATACATCATTCCATTCTTCTCTTATCACCGAAAAGGACCAAAGAAATCGAAATTATCGTGATTGCGATGCGATAGAGTTTGGATTAGTTTGTTCTGTATTATATGGTGTATCCAAGGAACGTTTGGGTGTTAGAGAGTTGATAAAACACTCGATAATAGAAGAAATCAATCGATTACATGTGCTTGATCCATGTACCGAACCATTATCACTACTATTATTCCCTATGGAAGGATCTATCAGAATTTCAAACGATAGTAAATATGCATTTCCTGACGATTTTGGTAATGAATATCGATACACGAAAGAAGAGGATGTATTTGAAGATTATAGGATAATGGTTCATAATCATTTATATACTTTACATTTCCATGATATACCCGATGATTACAAGATGAAATATATTCGGATGTGTGTTTGTTATGATGCACTTCTTAATGTAAATCATATATACAGGATTAACTATGATAACGAAGATCCTAATGTTATGGTGGCTTACTATCTTGCCTTGTTACTATGTCGTGATCAACGATTTAATGAACCCTATATTATACAACACATAATTCAGATTAATGGTCGATCAGATGAAGCTGATATATTACTTGGTGCATCGTTACGAAATCCAGAACATCTCGAATCCTTTATTCATCGATTTACAAGTTCAAGTTTCTCTCAGTTTTTACATATCAAGGTTGCTTCTTCTTCTTCTGTGTTTAGTAACCAAGATGATGGTATAAATGGAACATGTGTTGAGAATCCAGATTTAGTGGTTAGAAATGGGATTTGGTATTATCATAAAGATCATCATAAAGATCATCATAAGGATCATCATAAGGATCATCATAAAGATCATCGAGTATTATATTACGAGTCTGCGATTAATATAGACATATTGATGAAATTCGGTTATGTGATTAATGTAGAAAATAAGATACATTATTTCCCAGTGTTAAAAGGTATTCCTCAACATACTTGGTTCAATCCATCATTAACCTTTGACCAACAGAAATGGCATTTATGTGAAACGGATTGGATCTATGATGTGGATGCCTTGAAACAAGAATCATTAGAGGTGTTGAAATGGTTTCGTACTGGACATGGTAGTTGTTCCTATGTATTACATCATAAGAACGATGCGGAAAGACGTGCTTTATTAGTCATGGTTGAATTGACAAGATCCAATCCAGTATATCATTCAGATAACGATGGTGAACATTTGAAAAATTTACCTGAACAATGTCATATGTGTATTCTAGAATTCAATAAGGATCGCAGTTGGTTTTTGAATCCAACGATGAAAGATATTGTGGCTTTATATGTATTTACGACTCATTACTTATTACCAGTAGCTCAAAGAGTTCATGAAGTATTTCGAACATTATATCCTACAACTTATCTTGGTACCTATTTATTAGATTATCATAACAAGGAAGTACAAACAATTAGAATATCCATACCATGGTTAGAATATTGGAATCGTCATTATGCATTTTTATACAAATCATCATCATCTACTTCTTTATCCAGAAAACGTTATGCCTCTTTTCCTAAAAGTTCTTCTTTTACAAAGGAAAAGCGTTCTTCTTCCTCTTTTGCAAAGGAAAAGCGTTCCTTGTTTCAAAGTTATCTAGTGTCTCAAAGTTCCTCTCTTGATAAGGGAAAGCGTTCCTCTTTTCCTGAAAGTTCCTCTTTTCCTGAAAGTTCTTCTTTGTCTCAAAATTCTTCTTTGTCTCAAAGTTCTTCTTTGTCTCAAAGTTCTTCTCTTCATGAGGGAAAGCGTTCTTATTCTTCACCACCTGAATTATTGTTCAATTCGACTTCCAATCTCAGAGTTTTTTGGGAATCTGTTTATGGATTGAAACCACGACCCGCACAAGAAGAATTAATGAAACGATTACAGAGAAATGCTGTATTATCTGAGAATTGTATTCATCAAGCGATTATGGGATCAGGAAAGTCATCAATTATAATGCCCTATTTAATTATTGATTATTTACAGGACATGGAGAAATCTGATCAGTTACTTGATTTTGGTTTGTATATTATGGTGGTGCAGCCAAAACATTTGACAGAATCTACCTTGGAAAGGTTGATTAGTTTACATTTTATTAATTTCGTGATAGTTCGTTATGGATTACATGATGTATATCAGATGTGTAGAAAGCCTGGTCAAGCAATTGTTCATATTATGAATGATACTGATATTAAGAGATTTTATTTAAAAGTGAAACCAGGAGAGTTTCAACCCGATGTGTTATTGATTGATGAGTTTGATAGTATATGTATGCCATGTAAGTCAGATTATAATGTATGTCATAATGAAAAACCTGGATATGGTCCATCCATTTCAGAAGAACTTCTTCATTGGTTTCATTACTATTTACCTAAATATATTTTGAAAAAAAATTGTACATGGTTTTCGTCAGAGGTAAGAGATAAAGTATGTGTTACTTCTCGAGACAAGGACATGTTTGAATCATGGATAGCTATCTATAAAACGGTTAGATATAAATGGGTATATAATGTAAGATATGGCTATCGCCATACAGGACCGAAAGCTACACCATTTGTTGTTCCTTATGTCACCACAAAGATTCCTCATGAAAGTTCAGAATTCAAATCCAATGATGTCAAGTTTATTGCTACTTGTATTGGTTTAACAAATTATGATGGATTATTAAACATTCAAACAGATTCATTACGTCAAGTTTTTGAACGAAAACAAAAGTTGGGAGTGAATGATGACGAAACAGATCAACAATACTTATACATTACAGAATATCTATTCTCTCAATTATTTTATTCCACAGAAATGTTGAATATCAATATGGTAGATATTTTGTATGACATTCATCAACATCATCAGAAAAAGAATCACGATATGATAGTGTATGCCTTTTCAGGCACGGTAGCTATTCCAGTTCATCCAAAACTTCGTGTGAATTGTATTGTGGATGATCAGTATATGAAGGATGTGGATGAACTTATCAAAACATCTACTTCAAAAATGGTCAATATGACTATAAAGAATCAATGGAATATACTGCCATCTTATGATGTATTTATAGATGCATATGGTTTTTGGAGGATCTATGATCATGAAACAGCTGTTATTAATTTACATAAACATGTAAAGAGAGAGATTGTGTATATAGATGCTGAGCATAAAGTCCGAGTGTATCCTTCTCGAAGTTTATATGTACCCGAAGGTGATTCCAATACATTTCGAAATGAAAAAAATTACTTCTTTTATTTCGATCATGCTCATACAGTGGGTACTGATGTCAAGCATCCATCAGAGCTTAAAGTTCTAGTCATGACACATAAAACAAATCTGTTTTCTCAAGTAGCTCAAGCTATGTATCGAATTCGAGGAATAAAACATGTATCCTTTGCAACCTCTTCAATAAAACCACATAATTTCTATGACCTATGGGTTAGTAATCAAGCTGAAAATGTCAAGACGAATAAAACTTATATGCAAAAACAAGTTGATACGTATCAATCTAAATTAACAAATCAATCCTATATGATATCAATGCAAGATAATGATCCTATTGATGTTACTTTATTGTTAGAAGAAGAAAAGGAACAAGAAAGAGAACAAGAGAATGAGCTTCAAATGGTAAGACATTTATTTAGACCTGACAAGCGTATTAAGAAACCAAGAATAGCTATCGATGAATGGGATCATAATGTAATTGTAGAAGGAAAATGTTATCGTATGTATGAAAATACTTTTATTTCTGAATATTGTAAAAAGTTTATCAGAGAATCAAGATTATTATTATGTGATGTATTGTTATTGACTTATCCTGGAGGAACAATGATATTTCATTTTGATGAATTGAATAATATCATTGGTAATTTACACAAGGATAAGCATTGTATATATCATGCATTTGGTCATATGCTTTATCCTTATTCTAATTCTGGTCAACGTAAAGCGGACGTCGCCATCATGTTAAACCTACCTACTGTGACCTTACACGATATTAGGTCCTTGTTGAAAACATGTCAAAAACAGAATATGTCTCATTATGTTCAATATTCGGATGACTTTATGGCGAGTCGACCAATATCAACACCCATGTATAGTATGGTATCAAGATATTCTTCAAAAGATGAACCTGATCTCTATAGTGAAACATCAACCATTCATTTTATCATCAATACCCTTTCCCAAGATGATCGTGTCCGATTCGTTAGAAGTGTTGACCCCATCTATCATATCGTTGATTATATTATAGATCATTTACCCGATCAATAGATCATTTATTATATAAAAGATCATTTATTATTATCATTTATTATCATCATTTCTTAATATGTAAAAGGTTCACGTGATGATAAGTCATGTCAGATGCATACATAGTAATACCGTAATGATTATCCTGTTTCAAGAAAGAGCTTGTAGCGATGATATGTATCCAAGGAGAACACGCCCGTGTGAATGAATAAAGACTCATCCAAAACGATTTGAGTTCATGAACATCTTTAGCCCATAAACATCCTTCTGTAATAACATTGATATTGGATAAGCAGAGTAATAAATTAGTATTGGTTGGAATCATACAATGGAATAGTCGAGTAGGATCATCTGTATGATGAAATAGTGATGTATCTTCCATCGAATCCATCGGATCCAAAGCATCCATCAAAACCAAGTTTTCTGATGTTTGATTTGTCACTAAACCCATCACCCAATGGTGATAAATACTTGCCAATGTAGTTGACTTGGTTTCCAACTCCTCTTTGTGAAACATTAATAGATCCACATGAAGCTTACATACATGATTCGAAGAAGAAAGAAATAAATGGTCAAGTAAAGTTAACCCTACATCATATGGTGCATTCATAATCATAAAGATCTTTAATTCATCTTTCGTTCCACGATGAGTTCCTGTGAAGCTGCTAATCTTTTCTTCAATATAACGAACACTTTCAGGATAAAGACATGGAGAGATAGGTTTTACGTGAATTGGTTCTCTGATCGATAACATAAATTCTATCCATTGTAAATTATCTCGAAGATCTCGTTCTTCCTTTTCGTAGGTTTGTAACCAATTACAATCTCTACCCGATTCTTTAACTCGATCTACAAATAGTTTACATCTGGAATGTTTCTCTTCTATATCCCGTTTATTCTCTTCTACATACTTTTGAATACTAGATAGACATAACTTTCTAGCATCCATTATTTTTCTTTATTTTATTATTTATTCTCATTCTATTTCTTCCGAACTCGTTACATTTGATCTGTTGTTTCATTACAGAAAAGATGTCTTCTTCTCTTACATTACAAAAAACGCAAAAACGAAAGATGGAGGACAAGGAGGATGGATATATTTATCATGAATTTCTGGATAAGAAGAAAACCTCATCAGTACATTACAAGACTTGGGTTTGTATGGGAGAAGTCATTGTATCCGATTCGAAGCCTGATACACGTTATTATAACCATCAGCCATTAGGAAACAATCGCTACTTGCGATATTCGACATATCATTATACGAAACTAAATAATATCAAGGCGGATGAGAAGGAACAAAAGCAAGGCTATATTGAATTGGAAAGTGTCAAGAGTGTCATTCATCAAAATTCGTCTTGTTTCTGGAAAGCCTACTTGACAGTTTCTTCTCAAGAATATTCCAGTTCCTTATCCAAGGAACAATTGAAGAGACTGAAACCCTATTATGTTCAAGTGGAATTTACTTCTATGTCTCAATTATGTGGTTCCTGTCCCTCTTCACCAAATGAAGAAGCCAGTGTTTCACTGTTTCCTATCTTATCACCACCTTTTGAGAAAGACAACTATTATGTCTTGGATAAGACTGTCAAGGTCGACTCTTCAAAAACGCAAAGATTTGTTTGTTTGGGAACCATTATAGATACAAATGAAAGATTTCTTGAATTTACATATGAACCATTGGGTAATGGAAAGTATTTGAAATACTCTGAATATGACAAGTTTGCTCTACACTCCAAAATAGAACCTGAATTGGAAAGAGTAATGGAATTGTTTGGGAATCGTTTTACCAAGGCTCTTTCTTCTCTGACGCAAGGCATGAAAGTATATTATGTGGAAATGGAATTTGGAGTACCTTCCAACAAAATAGCAGGAATTCGAATTCTTCCAATTACCCAATCCAACAAGGAAGGAAAAATTATTGATTTATCTGAACCAGACTCTTCTTTCATTTCCAAAGGAACTATTTCTCAAGATGTATTGCATCATCATGTCTTTGGAAAAAGTGAAAACATAACATGGGAAAGTGTGGAAGATGAACCATCTGAATATTTTGTTTGCATTGGAGATGAAAGAAATATCAATCCAAGTTTGGCTTGTTTCCCTACCATTGTTTATGAATATCTGAGTATTGGTGATAATGAACTTCGACTTCAATTCGTGCCAGGAAATAAGGCAAGAGTTCCAAAACTACAACCCAATAATGTGGTGGAATTCCATAAATCATCATCAGATACTCCTAAAGATACCCATAGAGATCCATTTACTGCAGCCAACTATGAATGACCCATGAAATGAATCTTGACAAATGTTGTAAAGTATCTTTGCCTTATTATCGTCATTTTCCTAATAACAAGATGTATTATGTGGAAATCAAAAAGGGAATTCTTTTGAATCCATGGTACAAAACACCTTATCCTTCTGATGCTGAAATTACTGTTCGTTTAATTCAATAAATTATATTTTATTCAATAACTAGGCATTCAAAGAATCTTATATTTCGAAGAATCTTAGAAATAATAACTAGGCATTTGAAAAATCTTAATAACTAGGCATTTGAAAAATCTTAATAACTTGGTATCCATAAATAGATGCTTTGTGGACAATCTAAAATAAGTATGAGTGTATGTGGTCTATAGAAACAATTAATAAATTCTTGAAGTTTTTCTTTGGATATCTTTTTAGTGTCTTCTAATGATAAGAGACATATTTCCCAAATTTCCTTGAGAGTTCCTTGAGTATAAGTAATCATAGTATATTGGGATATTTCACGAGAGGAAAAGATTTTGCAAACATCATCATACATGAATGAATGAGATACTTTAGTATTGCAATAAATGAATAGATTCGAGTGACTAAAGAGAAGTTTACCTCTTTCGGTTCTATTAGGTATTACATACACTCGATCACATCGAGAAGTTTCATGTCCTTGGACAATTTCACAATCCATATCCAAAGGTTCTCTAAATGATATAGAATCGGTTTCAAATAATAAACCTGTTATCTTCATCGGTGGTTTAGAACCAATAGGTTCGTCTTTGATAGAACCAATACATTGAAATGATAACTTATTTATATTTTCATTTGTGGGTTCATCCTCATCTGAGGATAGATAATCGTCACTCTGACGGAAATGTAGTGGAATGAGTTGTTCTGTTTCTTGCATTTTCTTTTCCTGTGGGAAATAACCATAAATAAAAAGACATGTCTGAGCTTTCTCATACCATAAATCATGTTAGTAAATCAGTTTCGTTTGATGTTATTACATCAAGTGACTCAAAAGAACAGGTTCATTCTGAACAAAGTATTCCTTCCGTAGGAATTCTCAAAAAAGTTCCATCGGTTTCAGATATGATGAAGATACCAACCTTTTCGGAAATGGTGAAAAAGGTTCCTTTACGTATATTAATACTAGGTAAATTAAAGAGTGGTAAAACGGTAGCAGCTACTTCGATAGCTTCTCATTTCGATCATATCATCATGTTTGATGAGACATTAGTATCTAAATATGTTGACACTTGTGAAAAACCCTTTCAAAGAACATGTATACTATGTGATCAAACATTGACAAACAAGACTCATTCAACCATTGTTACTAAACTGTTAGCGAAACCAACCGAATCTTCTTCAAGTACAACTACTTCATTTGGTCCGAAAATAGGTGTAAGAGAGGATATGACCTTGATGGAGTCGTTGAATATTACCTTGATTGTGGTGAGTGAATATCGAAATATTGTTCAAATGGATTGGGATTATATTTTAATGACACATATTGATATTAAGGATAATGTACAACTCGCATATGGAGTCGTTGGAAACAAGTGTGGAAGTTTAAAAGATTTTAGAGAAAAGGTAGAAGAGAATACAACTACCTTATGGAGTTTATGTGTTTATGATGTAAAACATAACAAGTTTTCTTCCATTTCCTTTCCAAAACCAAAGATATAAATAAATTGTATTATGATTGTTTTGACTTGCGATAAATTAAATTCACAATTGCTTTGGCAATTTTATAATTCTCTGATTGATACAATGGTAAAAATATAATATAATTATTTGTTTGTTTCATCTTGTATTGTTGTATACAATATTCAAATACAATTTTGATTCGTGGTGACATGGTAGTAGAGGTAAAGTAGAAACATAATAACTTGGGTTGAGTATAAGTAGTTATTTTCTGAATCCAATCTTGAATAAGAGAGGAAAACAATCTTTGGAAATAAATCATAATAGGGTTCCACGAACCTAATAAGAATAAAGGTTGTAATGATAAAACGTATGAATTCATATAATTGAATAATTGTTCAAAACCTATTCCTACCACGACGATATCATGTTCACTTATAGCATTCATAATAAATTCATCCAATTGTTTGTTATCATTTGTCGTTGGGTTTTGTGTTGATAGACAAGCATATTTTTGACCTAGTGATTTTCTATTTTTTGTATAAATGGATAATTCTTGATCTATATATTGACTTAATTCACTTAAACTACCAACAAGATAAATGATTTGTTTCTTTTGCTGTCGCAAGTTATGCTGTATAGTGATTAATGAATCGATATAAGAGTCTAACATTTGTTTTTATTATATCTTATATATTTCGTTCTACCCAAGCTTCATACGCTTCATGTGTGAATATGTTTAGGTCAATGTTGTCCACTGAAATTCCTTTATGTCTAGCATTAAATTGTAACCATTTGTCATAACTATTAACTTGATTAGTGTCATTTGGGTATTCTAATGCGTCACAATCATCGTTAGATAAATATAATACTTGTTGATTATTACAATTTGTATATGTATTATTTTCCTTTATTTTTTCAAGTTCAGGTTGATATCCAAAGGCACTTTTAGAAGTACCACTAAAAAGTCGTCGTGTTGAATCTTTTATCTCAGCAATTGGAGTTATAGTATGAGTCACATTACTTTTTGGTAAATTTGTTTTTTGTTTTCTTCCTCGTCTGTTTAAATGTGCCATTCTCTTTTCTTTTTTTTTCTTCTAAAAAGGAATTGGATGTTCGAAATATTTATAATTTGTTGGAGACCAATTAGGTAAACGCAATTCACCATAGTATTGATTTTTTGGATATTCTAGTATTGTCTTGGGTATTTTCTTTTCCATATTTCTAATCAATCAATAATAGGCTACTTTTCTATTTCTAAATGATTTTTCAGACATTCTTTTTCTTTTATTTTGTTTGTATTTCGTTTGTGATATAACCTGAATTTTCAATTACATGAAACTGTCATATCAAAAGAGACACTGTGTTTGTTACACAAAAGAAGGTCACCTACCCATTTGTTTTACAAAAGAGTTAACAATGAGTTGGAATTATCGATTGATTCATAGTCGTACTTTAGTGGTAGGGGCTAGTTATTCTCCAACTGATTTACAAACTTGGTCATTGATTGATCCATATTATATTGGATTAGGTTTTCCATATGATGATACTCAAACCATGTTTGTTTCTCAAACCAAAAATCATAAAAATCAACAAGAAAATCCATTAGGATTTGATTGGAAAAAGGATCCGATACCGGATATCATGTATGAATTAAAGCAAGACTTTGATGTAGTGATTGTAGATCATGGTACATGGCATCATTTATGTTCTAACGATTCCAATCTATATCTTTTGGCCACAAAAGAAATGGTAAGTCCTGATGGGATCTTATTAGTATCAAGTATGAATGTTGAGTCATCATTAAAACCTTCAAATAGACATCAAACACTACTCTCCAATATGTTAAATACCTATTTCGTTGAAATGGGAATATTACATACCAAGGATAGATTATCCTATCATGTATTTAAACTTCATTCAGGAACTAATTATGCACTAAGTAAATCTCATATCATCAATGTAAAACGAAAATGGTCTGCCAACTATATTGATACGAATCATGTGTTTGCATTAACTTGTTCATAAATAAACCTTTTTCTAGTAAAACATAAAAATGGAATGGGTAATGGAAATGATTAGACTGGATATTCATTCGGATATACCTGTATCCTATATTCTTCAAGTCAATCTCATGGTTGAACCCCATGAGGGGTTTAATGATGTAGCATCCGTCAATGTTCGAAAAGGAAATGTATTACGAATAGTACATCAACGATTAAATCAAGGAGTTCCAATATCTTGGACTTGTCAAAATATGGATTCGACATGGTGGATAACAAGAAGTCGTTATTCTCCAACGATGATGAATCGATTAATGGAACCAATTGTAAGACAGATGAACCAGGATATAGTAAATGAACATATTACTATTCGATATTTGATAACTATGCCTTTAAATATTTAGGGCTTGAATATAAATAAATAAAAAAAAATGTCGTTAACTATTATTTTACCTATTGTGGGTACAATTATATTTATCATATTAGTATCTATTGTTTATATCATTTATAAAAGGAATGTGATGAATAAATGGTTAAATGAACCGATACAAGATAGGAAATCGAATGTATTACAGATTGATATGAATAGTATTCTTCAAACCATTCAGAGTAGGTATGAACAGAATGTAACCTATCCTATAAATGAGGGTGTTGTGAAATCGGATTCCAATCACAAGTGTGACGAACATACAAAATGTGATATTCAAGATTATTTTCAATCGATATCCTATTCAATTACTTCTATTGAAGAAAACGGACAAGGTAGTAGTTCTATTGAAAACGGACCAAGTAGTGGTTCTATTGAAAGTAGTTCTATTGAAAACGGACCAAGTAGTGGTTCTATTGAAAGTAGTTCTATTGAAAACGGACCAAGTAGTGGTTCTATTGAAAGTAGTTCTATTGAAAACGGACAAGGTAGTAGTTCTCAGAATGAGAAATTGGCCACATTTCAGATAACAATTCAAACAGGTTATTCCATAATCAAGTTTTCTATTATTCTAACATCAGTATCTAGTAATTCAACTCAATATGCAGTATCAAATGTTTCAGTAGGTTCCAGTTCATCATCCATGTCAAGCTTGTTGAATTATAAGAATGCATCCTATAACAAATGTATAAGTCAATGTATAATACCATTGGTGCAACAGAGACTCGATCATTATTCCACCATGTCAAGAGATGCTTTATTACTTTTACTCAACCCAGATCTATACCAGAAGATTCATCCTAATACAGATATATTAAAATGGTTTAAACATATAAATCATACAAGACTAAAGCATGGATATCTTATTATGGAAGTTTTTACAAGATTATACTTACCAACATTGATCAAATCATTGTAATAGAAACGATACCCAAAACTGGAATCGTAATTTTAGATATGCCACATCATCAAATTGCTTTTTCAGAGATTAATATACCTTTATTTACTGATCATGTCAAGACCTTTCTTCTAGAATTTCCTCAAACCAAGATCAATACTTGGTCAATTCCCAAACCGAATGCTGATCCTGATAAACTATATGCATCAATTCGTTCAGATATTCAACAATTACGCAAAGAAACTTATCGAGAGGTTCGTTTTCCTAATGTAAATTTAGAACAGATTAATGAATATGTGGCATTCTTAAGAGGTATCTCAGTATATAGACATCCGAATGCACTAATCATGTGTGTTAGACCAACTCCTCCTGTGATTTATTATGTCATGGTTGGTAAATATTACTTGTCAGATACATTTGATATATTTCGAGTTAATGATACGATTTATATTCATGCCAGACATTATAATATCAGTATTGTATTCAATTTTACACAAGTTAAGAATGATATTATGGTATCATTCAATTGTAATGCTTCTTTTGTTTCTTATGGTACTATTATGTATGGTTTAACCAAAGTTCTCGAATATGTGGTATCGACAATAGTTCAAGGTCAAAATAAACAAAAGTAGTTTATTCATTTCTTTTACTAAATCAATGTTTTGAATGAATCGTATCTTGAAACTTGACGTTTCTTTTACTAAATCAATGATTCAAAAGGAAACATATCTTGAAACTCAATGATTCGAATAAATCATATCTTAGATATCAATTTGAAACACTTCTTTGGAAACATTAGTAGCTCTAGGTTCTTTTGGATATCCTACAGGATTCACCACAAGTCTTGTAGTATTTCTATGAAGTCGGTTCATATGTTCATGTGTATGTCCACAGAACCAATACAAGACATTTTTGAGTTCAACTCGGTCGAGAATATCAGTAACGAATGCTGAATTGTAAGCAGATGACATGAATCGTGGATGAATGAGAGCGTTAGATGGTAAATGATGAGTAATGACAATGGTTGGAACATTATCATTCTTGTGTTCTTCTAATTCAGATTGAATAAAAGTGAAATCCTTGATGAATTCAGCTACATATTCAATTTGTGAAGGAAAGACGGATTGTCTCATATCATTGAGTATATGAACTGTTTCGGCATTTATGATAGACCAAAGAGTAGCACCGACAAATCGTATCCCTTGAATGATGAGTGATTCTCGATCGAGTAAGGTAACACCCACTTCGTTGCAAAGCAGACGAGCAGTGACTCGAACTTGAAGCATGTCAAAATCACAATGGTAGTATTCGTGATTACCGAGAATCACAATGACATCCTTGTATTGAGCTTTACAAAGTGTTAAAAGATCCTTGTAGATTTGTTTTTGCAAAACAATATTTCCAATATCGCCAGCTAATACTAAGATATCGGCAGGAGACCAAGACACTTTGGAAAAGACTTCTTGTGCAGAAGTATATAATTCAGAATGTAAATCACTCACAAGAAAGATACTTGGCATTTTTTTTTGTTTTTTCTCAAATCAGTTTTTTCAATTTTCAACAAGAACCCGAACTCATACCGGAACATATCTTGTATTTCCCATGAAGACAATTTTTCAATTCGAGATTCAACAATTGTTTGAACTATGCATGACCAATTTCTTGTTTGAATTATTTGAACATTTTTCTTTCTCTTCAATTCATCCCGATTTATTATCAAAGACAGAACGGATTACATTAGTGTTTCATGATCGAATTTGTGAAGAATCATCAAGTATTGATCTGGTGATGAATTCTAGTGAATTGGTGTTGCGAAATGAAGAAAACCAAACTAACCTTATCGTTAATGGTCAAACCATTCTGGAAAGACTCTATTCATTAACTAGTCAATTGGTTTGCTTTGCTGAGCAAGATTCTTCCACTACTGATGAAATCTGGTCCTATTTTGGAGACAATTTCGATGGATTGAACATTACGTCTGTACAATAAAAAAAACAGTAAGTATCATCAAGTATTGATCTGACTTTATTCATTAACTAGTCAATTGGTTTGCTTTGCTGAGCAAGATTCTTCCACTACTGATGAAATCTGGTCCTCAACTTCATCTGTACAATAAAAAACATTACATTATGATAGCCGATATCAAAATATTATAATCATATTTATGGTTGGTCTTATTATAGGAATATGCATTTTTATGAGTCGAACAAAACCAATAAAAACCAATAAAACTGTTTTAGATTCTTCAAATAGATCTAATCGACTATTGAAATTAATGCAGAAAGGAAAAGGTAATGAAGCTGTAATGATAAGTGATCAACCAACAACCGATATGGATGATATTCCCCCTTATATTGATAATGTCAATAAACAATTAAACCGTTCCTTCAGGGATCTTCGATCAATGGATGGGTCCCTAAAGTCTCTTTCGTTGGTTCAACAACAAAAGGACGTCAAAGGGTTAAGGTATTATCGTGAATTTTTACGGAAACCCAAAATAAGGATAATGCAGTCGGAATCTGTACCATCATCGAAGCGAGAATCGATAATCTATATCATGATTCTATAATGGAAGAACCGGATAGTGATATGGATTCTGATATTGATGTTGGTTTATAAAAACCGAGTATTGATTAACCCGTTTGCGTCAACTTTACTTTTTTATTTGAACAGAAATGTCTTGTACATTTAATTAACTACACGAAACGTATCTACAGTGTTTGAAAATAGCCCGTGATTTTGAGGGAGTATCGGCGTCGCCGACATCACATATATATCAAGAATAAATATTTATACAAAATAATACAGAAGCACTGTATCTATAGCCCGTGATGTTCGGGAAGCACTGTATCTATTTCTGTTGATTTAGACATGTTATTTTTAACATCAAAAATATATGTCAAGTTGATTTGATCTCCATTATATGAAATTGTTGATACAAATCCTTCAATTATGTTATTATTTAGTAATCCCAAATTATCTAAAGGAACATTCGGAGTCATACCAGTTGACTTATGTACATATTCCTTGAAGGTTTTAAGAGTTGTTTTTTGACCTTGTACATATTTTATATATATATGATTCTTAAATATCTCTGCGTCTTTTTGTTTATCATATTTCCATGATAGTTCACTACCTGTATAAGAAAATCTCTGAGCACTCAAACTAAAGAATCTGATATTGCTATTTATTTCTGGCCATTTCATTTTTCTAACTTCTTCTATGGTTAAAGCATTCTTTATTCCATTTTCACAAATAACCAGTAAACCATAACTTTGTATTCTTTCATTTACAAGATATATAAAAAGGTGTATATCATTATCATAATCAAAATATATTTTTCTCATATCTGATTCTTGGATTTCTGTTGATTTAAGTTTTTCTACCCAATCTTTTTGTTCTTCGTTTAACTCAATTATATTCAGATCTTTTGATAGTATATGAATATCTTTGATATCTTTCAATTTTTTCAACTCTGCATAACTAATTGTTTTACATAATGGAAAATCTATATCTTGAGGTATTTCAATTGATTTAGGTACTATCAAAGACGGTTTTCTTCCTCTCCATTTTAGAATAGCAATGATAATAACCGTAATACCTAACAGTGCTATAGAAACACCTAACAATGTATATGTATTATTATTCATCTTTCTTTTTTTTATTATTGTTTTAATTGTTTCTTAATGTATTGTAATTCTTTGGTAAAGGGTTGGATTTCAGGATAGGGAAATCCACAATAGGTAACCCAACATTCTGGTTCTTTCCTCTGTTTCATGATGTAGGCAACATACTTTACGTCTTCAATGACGTATCGTGTTTGATCATTGATATGTCTTTTATAGTCTTTGACAGGACATTTCATGTTTCGACCATTCCAGTCAATTCCAAAGAATTCATCTTCATCACGTCCTTCCAATAAAGCAAAAGTTTTTCGTTTTCTTGATTTTCGAGAAATGGTTGCTTCTCTTTTAGTTGATGAAATGGTTGCTGCTTCAGCCAAGAGTAATAATTTCTCATTGTCTTTGTCATGAAACTTTTCCTGAAACTGCTTTCCTTTCTGAAATTGCTTTTCTTTCTCATGTTTGACCAAAAGAGCATGTTTCTTGAGAGGTTCTTGTTCATGTCCATATATATCTTGAATGATATGGGCTTCCTTCGCCACTGCGATAACATGTTTGGCCAACAACATTTTTGAAAAAAAAAATTCTGTTCAAAACATCTCTTCTCCCTTTTTCGAAAATTGAAAAAAAATATTTTATTATATTTTCTTGGGCCAAGGCATTTTTAACCTGTTAAGTTTGGCGAGAAGCCGCATAACTTGAGTTCGCGGAAGGTACCAAATATATGTTTAAGGCTTGGCGGTTTAGAGGGTTAACAATTCCGTTGGATACCAAATAGGGTGCTTTACATATAGAAAAATCTCTTTTCATGAATTTTACCCGTTAGGGTTGGCGAGACCATTTTTAGTGAAAAGAGCTGTCATTCACGATCACAATAATTGATTTATAAATATTTTATTGTATATTTTAGTTAACCCGTTCCATTGAACCTGTCGGGGATCTTCGATTAACGGATGGGGCCTTCGAGTCTACAGGGGTTAATATCCGCATTCCTAACGGGACCCGACCTCACAGGGTTTTCTAAACAGTGGTTGCGTAGGGTTTTTGAATAATCCGTAGGATTGGATAGTTAAAACTATCTGGGTTTTGAATAATCCTTAGTGGCTGACCTTTTAGGGTTTTTCAAACCGAAGGTTAAGAATAAAAGGTTTATTTATCCATTTCCCTTTGGGATCCTTTTTTTCATGATTGATCCTTTGATCACTTCAAATGTTTTTCAAATGAATCTCTTTCATCCATTTCTCTTTAGGATCCTTTGATCACTTCAAATGAATCTTTTTCATAATTGGTCCTTTCGAATTCATATCAATAAACTTTAAACTCGATTCATTTTGACCTGACAAGAATTGATGATGCACTTGGCTCCGAATGAATATGATGGTGATATTTTGGTGTTTTGACTTTTTCGTTTGATGAAGATAATTTTGGACTTGGGTTTGAGCAACTTAAATCATTTTGCATTTCTTTGTGGGTTGTTGTTTCAATTCGAAGTGTTAAAAACTTTTGACGACGAAACATTTCTTCTCCGATTTCTGACGACATGAAAAACCATGTTACTCCAGAAAATTGAAAAGAAATAAAAAGAAAAAAGAGAATGAATACAACAACGAGCGATGATGCATTCTATAATCAAGCACCAACAACTCTAGGTAATGTAGAACGAATAGTTCATGACAAGATACCAAACAAACTTATCATGTGGGGTACAATATCGTTTGGAATATTACTAGGTTTATTTTCAGTCACGATTTTGGTCATGATGATGACAAGTATTTCTATACTAACTCCATTCCGAGATAGTTTGGATACATGGTCAAGAAATGGTATAAGTGTAAATGATGATAAACGAATTATTTTTGATAATGGTTCTGGGTTAAACAGTATTACTCATGATTCAACCTTGAGAAAATTGGTATTAAAAGCTGATGGGGGTGTTCAGATATCTCAAGATAAAGTATCAAAGAAAAGTCAATTATTTGTTGATAATGGAGGAAATCGATATATTGAAATCGGTATCGATAACGAAGCTGCTTCATATCAAAGTTACATCTATGTAGGTGGAAGTAATGGTGTAGCAGGATATAAATCCGATTATTTATTGAAAACCGATAAAGGTCTAGTATGGTCTTATTTCGGTGGTGGTCATTTTGCTCCATCAACAAATTCTCTACAAGATTTAGGTTCTTCAACCAATAAGTGGAGAGATGTTTGGGCTTCTGGAACAGTTCATAGCTCAGATCGAGAGTTAAAAGAAAATATTCGAGATTGTGATCTAGGTATTGATTTTATTAACAAGTTATTGCCCAAGATTTATAAATGGAAGGATTATGTACAAACGATTACTGATGAAAATGATGAACCCATAGAAGAAATAACTCATACTTATACACGAAATCATCTTGGATTGATTGCTCAAGATGTAGAACAGGTATTAGTTCAATCCGCTAGAAAAGGAGAGAATATACGTGATTTTGGGTTATTAGTCATTGGTGAGGATGGTACTTATGGACTACGTTATGAACAATTATTCGCACCCATTATCAAAGCTTTACAAGATTTATCCAAAGAAATATCTCTTATCAAATCAAAACTTGATTCTTCCTCTGTCTGAAAAACAAATATAACCTGTTTCTTCTTCTGTTTATATCCGCGTAGATTTTCCAAATATATATATATATATATATAAATTCTATCGAAAAAAGAAACAATTTATTTTTGTAGTTTGCGAGATAACTTGCGGTATAGCTTCTCGACCTTGACCCGAGATTGTTCGTCAGCTGTAATCAGCTGGATACTGACGCAGTATTTCCCAATTTTTCGCAAGAGCTTCTTCGTCGAAATGGATTTCCTACGTTTTCTTGGATTTGGTTCGGTCTTGTTCAGATTGGCGTCACCGACAAAGTCGGGTTCTTTGTTTAAAAGGTTAAGTTCCTCGCAAATAGGATAGTATGAAATATTTCCAAACATATGGAGTTGATGGCAATTGCAAGTGGGAATTCCACATTTTTTCTGAGCCATATTTTTTTCGTCTTGTCGAAATAAAGAAATGCAAAGCTTCCAAATCATGGCTATCCTGGAAACTTGAAAAAACATATTTCTAATTCATAACCAAGACATTTAATTTTCAATTTTCTACTTCGTTTGTGAGATATCTTTTATTTTCCGGGGGTATAAATCACTTTTCTGTTTGTGTATTTATATTCGCTATGGATCTTTCCGAGCAATCTCATGTGGAATGGTTTCTTCCGAAAAAGAGGAAAAGGTTTGATTCATTTTTTACTTGTTTTCTCTTCATATGATATATTTGTTTCTTTAGGCTAACCGAAGAAGAGAAATTTGCCCGTAAAAAGGCAAAAGAAGATGCTAAACTAGCAAGAGAAACAGAACGAAAAGCTAAAGAAGAAGCCAAGAAAGCTGCAAAAGAAGCTAAACAGGCTGCAAGAGAAGCAAAGAAAGCTGAACTTGCTGCAAAAAAACCAGGAAAAAGAGGAAGGAAAAAGAAATCTACTGAAGTTTCTTCTTCTGGTTCTATTGAACCAAAACCTATTCGTGAACGAAAAAAGAGAAAGGGAACTTTATCAGAGAGTGAAAAGTGTCATGTATGTGGTCAACGAAAGGAGACTGGATCGAAACAAGGTCTCGAACATTTCTCATGTAGTTCATGCTCTTCGAGTTATTGTGGAACCTGTTATTTGAAATACTTTCCAAAACATCGATTAATACGAGACTGTCCGATATGTGCTGGAAATTGTGATTGTATTCAATGTCATCAAGATTTCAACACGTTTGAATGGCATGTTCGATGTGTGTTAAAACAATACGATGCTATAATTTATCAACGGAATCAATCTGAACCAAAAACGAATAATAATAATAATAGAGAAACACAAATATTATCAGCAACAAGAGATTTGTTGATTGATTTATTATCGAATGCGGCAACGAATAATCGAGTCGTGATTCCTGAACCCAGTAACCCGTACACGTCCACTGATTCTTCTGAAATCAATTATGCGCGTCAAAGAGCATCTGATCGTGACTATAAGAAGAAGGTGACTCAAGTGGATAGTTCTTGTCATATCTGTCGGACTCGACATGAAGGCAACGAACCGAGGTACCGTTTATTATTTTTCCATTGTTTAATCCATATATAGATTAATTGCGGTGTTCCTGAATGTGGAATTACATATTGTTTGGAATCACTTTTACAATATGGATTCATTACCTATGAAGAATCTCGTTCATTGGCGATGGATGATTTGGCTCAATTGAATTTCAAATGTCCACGATGCAAAGATCAATGTCAATGTAGCTACTGTACTGATCGGCGCCGTACTCATAACCTTATCACCGCCAAAGTTCCCATGACAGAGCGAATGTGGAAACTACGACAATTGGCCAGAGCTCACAACTTTCGACAAGATAAGGCAACCTATAACTATATCAAACGACTTCATAAGGAAAGCACTCTCATCCGGTTTATCTTTTCCAATATCTGCGCTGCTTCAAATCCTCTTTTGTAAACAAAAAAAAATCTTGTATAAAATGTAAATTTTTATTATTCTTGTCTCTTGATCTCCGTGTTTCGATATTATGGGTTAGGGTTACTCGGAATCTCGGGATCAATCACTGATGGAATGTCGGGATCAGAACGACTTGGGTCATTTATGGCGCTCGGGATCAGACCTGTTTTGGGTCATTTATGGCATTCGGGATCGCATCGATTTTTTTTTTAAACGGCGCTCGGGATCAGAACGATTTGGGTCATTTATGGCATTCGGGATCGC
>Ga0214923_10000943_pt1 | contig 42554 bp, 50 predicted proteins | sample LL1510_MetaG_FD_177993 | JGI IMG/M metagenome (GOLD analysis project Ga0214923, IMG submission 177993) | Freshwater microbial communities from Lake Lanier, Atlanta, Georgia, United States - LL-1510 | ecosystem: Environmental > Aquatic > Freshwater > Lake | place: USA: Georgia | collected... | reverse complement strand
CCGACGGCAACGCGTTTGCGGGTGCCGTCGTACCACTTGATAACGATGGTGCCGCCGTCGCCCGCCGTAGCGGTGCCGTCGTAGCCCGCCGTAGCGGTGCCGTATTTGCCCGCCGTAGCGGTGCCGCCGTCGCCCGCCGTAGCGGTGCCGTCGTTGCCCGCCGTAGCGGTGCCGTATTTGCCCGCCGTAGCGGTGCCGCCGTAGCCCGCCGTAGCGGTGCCGTAGCAGCCCGCCGTGACCTTCGCACCATCGCCGCCCACGATCTGCCTGCAATCGCCGACCGACGCGACGTAGCCCGGCACGATGTTGTCAGGCACGCCAGCCAGCCACCGCCCGACGGCCTTGCGGATTCGGCCCTCGTGCGCGGCCTCGTCCTCGACGTACCACGCGGGTTTGCGCTTCTCGTCGATGATGAGCGTCCACGCGGTCTGGTCCGATTGGTAGTCTGGCGGATCTTGCGGGGGCCTCAACTCAAACCGCGCGAGCCGGTCGCCGAGTTCACCGTCTCGGAGTTTGTGAAGCTCCGCAATCTTCGTGTGTGAGTGGTCCCACACGCTCGGGTCAGGCATGTAGCACTCTGTCTGCGACAGGATGCCGCTGATTGGATTACACATTGGACGCCCCCTTCTCCCGCTCCGCGAGCATGGCGTCGGCGTACTGATACGCCATTCCAGCGAGCCCAGCGTGATCCCCGTAGGTGTTCGGGCACGCCAACAATCCCTGCAACGCCGCCGCCGCAAAGTAGTCGCGGAGGCTGATGCCGTATCCCGGAGAGCATGGCCGACTCGCGCCGCTCTCCGTCGTCATGTTGTACTCGCACGGAAACGCCGGTCCGCCGTCGTTCGTTGTCATCGCATCACCTCCCCAGCGCATCGCCGGTACTCAGCCTCACACGCACGGCTCGCGCGAGCCGTATAGTCCATGATCTCGACGAGCCTTCGGCAGTCGATCAGCCCCCGCGTCTCGCGGGTGTAGTCCTCGCGGACGCGATCAATGCACACCGCGTAGTCAAGCCAGCACTCGACTTTGCGCCAGTCGGTTCCGTCCACCGGAGCCGGGAACACAATCGGCGCGATGTCATCGACCGGCGGCGCGGCGCACAGGCATGGGTCAATCGGGCGAGACGGCCCGCGCTCGTTCGGTGGGATCATGCGGGGTTGCGTGAGCATGGACGCTAGAAGAAGGACGGTCATCATCGCCTGGCCAACCTTTCCGCTACCGCACGCATCGCATCGGCGGCACTCACAAGAAACTCTCTCCGCACGTAATACACCGTGCCCTTATCCACCATCCCAGTTTCCGTCACCGGATGCACCGACACGGTGTCCTTCACCACGCCGCCATCCCCGTACGCCCCCAAGACTCGCACGTACCCGTACTCGTTGGGCTTCATGCCCCACCTCGCTTCGCCGCGAACATCGACGCCACTCTGATCCTGTTCGCCGCACGCCCGCGGTCCTTGATCGCCTGAGCCTCGGCCAGAGTCAACTCGGAATCGCGGTGTTCCAGTCGCATCCGGTTCAACTCGGACGGGATCACCTTGCCCTCGGTCCGCGCTGCGACCAGCTCGTCGATGCACCGCCGCGCGGTGAACTTCGTCATGCCGCGCGGGTCAACGCCGAGCTGCCGCAGGTACTCCGTCTGACCCTGCGTCGGTGCCGTGCCCGTGTCGTGTGCCACCCGCACGAACCGCCAGCGGTCGTAGTCGCTGAACGGTTTGACCGCCACCGTGCGGAAGTCCACGTCGGCGACGATGTGCTTGCGTTTCCGCAGCTCAAGCAGCTTCCGCTGTTCCTCGGCCTCGCGTTCGATCTCAGCTTCCGCGGCGTCGAGTGCGTCACCGACGAGCATGTCGTCGTTCTGTTCGATGATCCGCTTCGCACGCTCGACGATCTCGTCGCTGCGATCCTGGCCGAGAATGTCCGTCGCCGAGATCAGCTTGTGGCGGCCCGCGTTGCCCACCATGTCAACGACCAAAACGTCTGGCTTGGGCGAACACGCGATCGCGTTCCGCCGCTCGGTCGCGGTCGTCAAGTGGTCGATGATGCCCGGCAACGGGCGGGTTCCTCGACCGACCATCTGTGCATAAAGCGCACGGCTCTTGGTCGGCCTGGCCATTACCACCGCCGCCGTCGCCGGTGCGTCGAATCCCTCGGTAAACACGCCGACGTTCACAAGCACCTGAACGTCGCCCGTGCAGTAGTCGGTGATGTGCCGCTCGCGGGTCTTGCGCGGCGTGCCGCCGTGGACCACCTGGATCTTCGCGCCCGTGTACCGGCTCATCACCTCGGCAAGCTGCGTCGCATGCTCCACGGTGACGGCAAACACGATCGCCGGACGCGAGCCGATCAGCTTGGACGCGGGTGCTGCGATGCCGTGCAGGGATTCCTCGGACCGCACAATCTGGTCGAGGTCAGACACCACAAGGTCGCCGCCCTGCGTACGGACCTTCGAGAAGTCCAAGCCCTCAACGTGAACAACATCCTGCCGAACGTCCACGAGGTAGCCGTCACGCACAGCTTCGGCGATGTCGTACTTGTACGCACAGACATCGAACACCTCCGCGAGCCCGCGGCCGTCGAGCCGGTCGGGTGTTGCCGTCACACCGAGAATCCGCATCGACGGGTTGCGGCCAGCCCACTCCGTCACCCGCTTGTAGCTCTCCGACGTGGCGTGGTGCGCCTCGTCGATGATGAGTGTGGCAAAGTCGGCGGGATCGAACCGGTCGATGCGACCGGTCGAAAGCGTCTGCACCGACGCCACCACGCACCGGGCTCGGCTGAACCCGTCCTCGACCGAGCGGCGGTCGGCCATCTCGACGGCCGTGGTGACACCGAGGGCTTCGATCTTGCGTGCTGCCTGGTCGATGAGTTCCTGCCGGTGTGCAATCACCATCGCGCGGCCGAGCGAGGCACGGTCGGCGACCAGCCGTGCGAACACGACGGTCTTACCGCATCCGGTCGCCATCACCAGCAGGGCCCGCCGGTGCAGCGTCCACGATCGCTCGATCGCGCTGATCGCGTCTGTCTGGTAGCCGCGCAGAATCACCGCTTGGCCTCCAGCTCGGCCCGCTGCTTCATCCGGCTCTCGGGCACCCAGCCGACGACGCCGCAGTAGTTGCAGCCCTTGCCGCCGCACTCGGGACACGGCGCGAACGGCACGAGGTCGTTCAGGTTGCCGACGAGGTTGCTGAAATCGGTCTGAACCTTGTGCGGAGTAGTCTGCCGCAGAAACCGGCCGTACCGCTTGAGGATCTGCTTGGCCTTGCGTGCGAGCGATGCGACCTGCTCGGCGACCTCGGCAAGATCATGGCCAGCCTCAAACGCGGGCTGCATGTCGCCGTAGTTGCTCGGCTCGGCTGGCAGCTCGACGGCGGGCGGCTCGTCAAGGGCCTTCACCGCCGCATTGATCGTGAGCTCGCCAGCTTCAACCTTGGCGAACACCTCGGGGGCCTGTTCCTTGACTCGGCGAGCTTTCGATGCGGACGCGCGAGACACGCCCACCTCGGCGGCGGCGCGGCCCACAGCACCGCGAGCGGGCTCGGCGGGCTTGGCCTCCACCTCGGAACCAAACCGAGTCGCCGCGGCACGCTCGGCGGCCCAGCCCGCGTACCGATCGGCCATGCGAGCGGCGACCGCCGCCCGCTGGCTCGGCGTCAAGTGTCGGCGAGTGAGGTTGTGCGACCGCACCCACCCGTACATCGCCTCGTGCTCGACCGGGCCGTCGTAGTTCACGGCCGGGCAGTCCATGCCAAGTTCCTGCGTCGCACGCCATCGGTTGCGGCCGTCGAGGATCTTGCCGTCGTGCAGCACAACCGGCTCGCGGACGCCGTGCGCCTTGATGTCGTCTCTGAGTTCCGCGTAGTCGCCGTCCAGCATCATCGGGAAGTCGGCGGCGAACTCATGGACCTCTGGCTTGCTGTCCCATGTGAGCGAAAAGGCTGTTGTCATAAACCCGCCGCCGGTTGTTACACCGGCGACGAGCGGAGTGAAAGAGGCCTGTTACAACCGACATCCCATAAAGCGGCCCACCGGCAACACGCCGATGTAAGCCACGCGCCCATTGGTTGACCTACACAAAGCACGCCGGGCCAGCGTGCCCATGAAACCCTGCCCGGCGGTGCGGCACCGGGCAGAGTGGACCGGACACCGGGCGGCAGTCAATAAACCGCCCGGAAACCCGCCGCCGGTTGTTACACCGGCGACGAGCGGAGATCCCTGACGACACGTCAGGAACGATGGTTAGAACGGGATGCCGTCGTCCGGCAGATCGGGGTCAAGCTTCTTTGCGGCCGATCCGATCGCTCGCCACCCGGCGGCGCTGATCGCGTCGGGCTGGACGTTCTCTTGCTTGGCACGCGCCAACACAAGTTCCTTCCAGCGTGCAACGTCCTTGTCGCTGCCCGCGGCCTTCCATGCGGCCCAGGCGTCGGTCTTGCCGTAGGTGTCCACCGAAACGGGCTTTCTGTCGCCGAAGATGCCGCCCTTGCTGAGAGGCCTCACGGCCTTCTTCGCGCTGAGTTGCCAGCGTTCCTTGTTCTTGCCGTTGTATTCCTCGTGCTTGCAGTTGAGCAGCACCTCGTCGCCAGCCACCGCCGGGGCCTGCTCGTCCCAGTTGAACCCGAGGGCTTCGAGGTCGCGTTCAGCGTACGGCTTGGCCTTCTCGCTGAGGTAGAAGTACACGAACGCTGTCTTGCCGTTGCCGACGTCGAAGGAAACGCGGACGAACGGTGTGCCGGTTCCGGACTCGCCGAGTTCAGTCAGCGTCGGTTTGCCTTTGTAAGTCCCCTCGGGTGTCAATGTGTAAGCCATGTTCAAACCTCCGGCGGCAGGTCGATGCGTGCCGCGATTCGCTGGTGCTGCTGGGTGTCCGGCATCGGAACACTCACCGATGCGTTGCCGTCGTCGTCCGCGTCCGCCACCACGCCGAGCATCGCGCACAGCCCGTAGCGACGGAGATAGGTGATCGTCGAGCCGATGGTCTGCACGTCCTGCTTCACCGGCTTCGCGCACACGGTGGAAACGCGATGCTCGCCGCTGACGTGGACGAGTTCGGTTGTCACCATCACGGTGCCGTCGTCGCGCACGCTCGGGTGTTGAAGAACGGCGAGCCCGTTCTGTTCGAGCGGTGTGCGGATCGTGTCCCAAACGGACGCGAGCGTCGCGTAGCGGGACTTGAAGAACGGGTTTTCGCGGTCCATCTTCGCGGTCAGGCCGGACGCCTGGACGCGGACAAGGGCCTCGACGAACTTGCTGTTCGTGTCGCTCATGCCTCCCCCTTCGCGGGCGTGAACCGCTTGACGAGGTATCCCGGCTTGGTGATCCGGTACTGATCCACGATCGCAGCGTGTTCGCGTTCCAGCCGCGACCAATCGACGTCCGCCCGGTCCTTGGTCCGCTTGTACGACACGCGGCCGAGCGTTGAAACGCCAGCAGTCGCGTCGCCGAGCGCGTCCAAAACGCGACGCCATGCGATGCTCTCGCGTTCCTCGGCGAGCCCGAGCTGCTTGCGTGCCTCGGCCAGCTCGCGGACGAGATCGTCGGAGAGCAGCACAGCGGACGCGGACTCGTCGCGCTGCAGGGATGCCAGCGTGTCGAGTGTCGCGGGCGGCGTGCCAGCGGGCAGCGGCTCACCATCCTCGACGTGCCGTTTCCACCAGCGTTCGCAGTTGGCGAGCAGCTTGTCCGCCAGCGTGCGGTTCTCACCCTCAATCACGATCGGGTGGTACGCGAAGGTCAGCCGGTCCCGAACAGGGCGTAGCACAGCAACGTAGGCGAGCGGGCTGCCCACCACGGCGGCCTGTACCAACACCTGCACCAACACCCTGTCCGGAACCTCGACCGAGCCCGAATCGCCCCAGCCTTCCGCCGAGGTCGTGTACTTGGCTTCGACGATCGGGTTGCCCGCTTCCTCAGCGCCGATAAATGCGTCTGGATGAACACGGACACGACCGGAGATCCAAGAGCGATGCGACGCCACGGTGTCGAGCCCGGTCGCGGCACGGAACTCCGCGAGGATCACGGGCTCAAGGTTCGTGCCCAGCCGCATCGCCTGGCTTTCCTCTTTGGGAGGCACCAGACCACGCTTCTCGGCCAGCACGTCGGCGGGCCCACGCCACGGGTCGAGCCCGAGGATCGCCGCCACGTCGCTGCTGCCGATGTATTGATTCCGCGTCTTACGAACGTCGTCAGTAATCATGTTGCCCCTTTCGAGGGTTACGTGTTGCGCGTGACTTACATCGGGCCCGTAAACTCGTCGAACTTCTCGGCGGCCTCCACGTTCGAGCGATGGATGTTGCGGCTCGACTGCGTGAGTGCCAGGTCGCCCAGCAGGTCGCGGGCCTTCACCATGCGCGACTCCGCGGCCGACGCGAGGTCGTACGTTTCGATCCAGTCGGCTCGGCTCATCGCCGCGATCAACGCGGGAAACCCACGCTGCATTTCGCGGAGCAGTTCGATAGCGTCGGTCAGACGCCGACAATCATCGAGGCCCATTTCAGTCACGGGGTACGCGCTCACTTGGGGATCTCCGGTGCGACAAACCTCAACAGCTCGACGACCTTCGGGTCGTCGGTGCGGATGCGGACTTGCTTGCCGTGCGGCCGGGCGGTCGTGAACGCGCCCTCGGCGACGAGGCGGTAAATGTGTCCGAGCGGCTGGCGGGTGATGGCCGCGAGCTTGCAGGGCGAAATCTCATCTTGAACAAACTTCATGCAAGAAAGATATCGTTCATCTTTCCCCGTGTCAACGACATTTTAGGAAAGATTCCCAAGATTTCCGCGCTTGGGTGTCGCGATTTTGCCTGTCTACTATCCGAAAGGAGAAAATTATGGAATCTGGAACTTTTCAGCGGTGGGTGAAAGCCAGACTTCGAGAGAAGGGGAGAAACCAGAAGGATCTGGTGGGCGTTCTCGGCGTGTCGGAAAGTCAGGTGAGCAAGAAGTTGGCGGGGCTGCAGCTCCAGGTGTCTGAGCTTCAGCGCATCGCGCCGCTGCTTGAGGTCGAGCTTGCCGAGCTGCAGCGTCGCATGATGGAGTCCGGCCACAAGCCGACCGCACCGATCCGTCGCAGCACCGAGATCCCCGTACTGAACCGCACGGCGTCGGGCCTTCCGTCTGGCTCGCTGGATTGGGACCAGCGGGGCGGATCGGCGGCGATGTACGTGCCCCGCACCGAGGCGACGCTCGACGCCGCGTGTGTGGCCCTAATCGTGGACGACGACTGCATGGCACCGCACCTGCTGCCCGGCGACATCATCGTCCTCGCGCCGCCGTCACCGACGAGGCACCTGCGGGTGGGCGAGCCCGCGGTATTCGTGTTCAGCCCGAACGAGTGGGCGGTCGGCCTGTTCGACGGCGACGGCAAGCTGCGCCAAGCGAAGCGCTGCCGGAAGGTCGGCGACCACCCGGCACGCATCTACGTCGTGGTCGAGATGCGTCGGGCGTTTCGATAACGGACAAAGAGGTCCGGGACGGTCTGTCTAAATTTAGACCGACCGTGAAAACAAGGCGTTTTTCGATGTTTTCGCAAAGAGTTAGGGTGTGCGTCACCGGCTGCATCTGTCCCACCGAGCGGGACACCAGCCGGGACGCGACGGGTAGAACACGGGTGGTCAACCACCGAACAACGCCGACTCCACAATCCGCGTTTCTCGCTTGGAAACGTGCGAATCGTTGACCACTGGCATACCAGCCATTGACCGTACAACGCGCTTTTGTAAAGCGACGGTGCGGGGTTCGAGTCCCCGAGGCGGCTTTGGATTCACCGGGACTTACGGGCGTTCGTGTCCCGCGGCGGGACGCAACTGGGACACCAGCGCGGACACCATCGCCCGCAGGTCGGCGATCTCGGACCGCAGGTCAGCGTCCGCGGCCGGTGCCGGTGCCTGCGCCGCCTCCCCAGTCACCGCCGCGATGCTCGTGTCGAGCGTCTGGTGGTAGTGGTCGGCCGCGACGCGAACATCGTGCCCGAGCCAGGCGGCCACGTCCAGCGACGGATAGACCGCCTGCCAATCGCTCACGAGGTTCTTTCTGAGCGTGTGGAACAGCTTGGCCCACGGCGTCAGCCCCGCACGCACCACGATCTCTCGGCCAACCGTGTTCGGTTTCTTGCAGAACGGCGACACGTACCGCGAGCCCGGCGCGGCCGCGTCGAACGCCTCACGCAGAAGGGCGTACAGCCTCGGCTGGACCGGCACCACGCGAGTCCGCTGCTTGGTCGTCACCTTGCCCTCGCGTGGCACCACGGTCAACGTACGCCGCTCCCAGTCGATCCGGTCCCAAGTCAACCGGCGAGCCTCCCCAAGCCGCAGCCCCGCGAGCCTGAGTAGCCCAAAGAACGCACGCCACGAAGCATCCGGGCACGCGGCCAGGATGCGGTCCAGCTCGGCGAGCGTGACGTACCGCCAGTCCCGTTCGATCTTGGCGACCTTCACTCTCAGCCGGTCGAATGGGTTGATCGGGATGAGGTCACGCTTGCGGGCGTCCTCGAACAGGCGCGAGGCAACCGTGATGTACCCCTTGACGCTCCACTCCGATCGGAGCGTGCCGTCACGCCGGGGCTGCCGCAGGTGAACGACCAGCCTCCCCGCTCCGTCTCGGGTGAGCGCATCGAGCCGCACGTCGCCAAAGCACGCGACGAGCTGGGCCCGCGTCATCTCGATCCACTTGCGGGCGGCGTCGCCGATCTCGGGCCCGCGGCGAGTCACGTACTCGCGGACGTGCGCCGTGATCGTCGGCACGATCGCGGGCCCGTCGCGGTATCCGGGGCAGATGAGCTGCACCTGCTGCAACTTGAGCGCGCGACGTTCGGCCTCGGCCCGGCTCATCGTCTCGGAGTTGCCGAGCCGCTTGCGCCGCCGCCTCCCCGTTGAATCGAACCATACCGCGCGCCATGACTCGCGGTCGCGGGTGACCTTGACGCCGGGATACTTCTGGCCCATGAGTCATCCTTGCAGATTCTCCACGGCGCGTCTGTTTTGCACACACGCGTGTACAAAACGTCGGCAATCGCTGGGAAAGTGCCGACAAATACACAGCCCCGCCGTTGGGCGGGACGCCGGTAGCCGGGGCCACGGGCACCCCGGCGGGAGGTTCATGCGGTGGCAGGAGTCGTGTGATCGCGGTACACCCACCCGTGATACGGGTCGGTCCGCGAGATCGCAACCGGAGAGAAGCCGTACGTGAACGAGTACCACACACCAGCCTCGTCCCGCACCCCATAGACGGTCGCAAGCGACTGTGTGCCCTGCGCAAGAACTACCGCCGCGTGCGCCTTGATCTGCTCGTGTGCCTGTGTGCTATTCATCGCGTACTCCTGGGCTTGCGCCCTACCCCGACTCACTCAGTCGGCGAGTTTGCCCGATCGGGCGAAACCGCCGCCTCCCCTCTCGGGGAGGTGGCGGGTATTCAGTCGCGCGCCGGTTCCGCGGTTTCTCGGTCGTAGATCCAGCCCAGGAACGGATCGGTTCGGCGGATCGGCACCGGCGAGAACCCGTACGTGAACGAGTACCACACACCGGCCTCGTCCCGCATTCCGTACATTTCCGACCACTTCGCCCACGGTGTTTGAAGCGTAACGGCCCGACCAGCAGCTACCTCCCCGTGCGCCCACGCATGGGTCTTGAACTCCAAAGCGTACGTCATCGTTCGGCCTCCTCAATCAAGTACCCGTCAAGTACAGAACCACCGGGAAATACAGCCTCAGCCGTGCGCCCCGACCGCCCGCGTGATCGCCGCGTCAAGTACCGACGCCAGCCTCCCCGGATGCTCGCCAGCGTCCAGGGCGTTCCGCACGACCCTGCACGCCTCCAGCAGCTCCGGCGCGGCGGCGATCAGGCGGGCGTTTGCGTCGCGCTCGGCCTGATAGCGGCGACCGCCAGACATCACCGCAATACCATCACGGTCCGCCGCAAATACCTTGTCTGAATCGTCAATGCCAGTGTGCCACGGTCCCGGCGTGTGCTTGCTCATCGTTCGATCTCCTGGGTAGCCTCCCCGCTCATTCGGTGAGGCAAAGCAGCCCGCGCCCGTCAGGACACGGGCGGCGCGTCACCAGATGCGGACCATCGGGGACGGTTTCGGCGCGCCCCACGGGGCGGAGCTGTAGCCCTGGACGTGTGACGCCGCGGCGCGCTGCAGGGCGTCAACGAACGCCCAGGCTGCGGTATTCTCGTGATCCGGGGTTTCGCAAGTCTGGTATGCCCAGCAGTGGCACGACTTGATCACGGCCGCGGCGTTGAATTCCCAGACCGCCTGGAAGTCGTGCCGATACTTGAAGTCCTCCCCGATCGGGCCCGGCATGGTCTCGCGGGTATCCTGCGGGTAGCGGTAAAGGACTGAGCGGATATTCTCGTCCCATAGCATCTGCCCCGCGCGATTCGCGCCGCGCTTGTCGCCGGGTGCCAGCTCGTTCCGCTCACCGTCGGGGCCGGTCCAGCGGAACGAATTACACCCGTTGAGCCGGGCCAGCTCAATCGCGGACGTGACCAGGTATGCGATATGGTTACGATCAACAACGTACGCAGACATCGGTACTCTCCTGGTGTGCCGCGACATGCGGCTACAGGTACATCGTACCACGACACCCAAGAGAATCAAGAAATTTCGGAAAGTTTCCGAATGAATCGCACACCCCACGTTTGGGGCCTTGACTTTTGCATAGAATACAGTAATACATACATACACTGTACATGTATCTATGTACCTGTACAGGTACTAGAAAAACACTGATGTACAAGAGTACCTTGACAGAGAGAGATCTTGACAGTGTGAGAGTTCTAGACGTCAAGAGACGTAGGCTCAAACGTGTGTACGTTTGAAGTTACAGGGTGTATCGCGTGCGGGCGTGCGCGTGAGCGTGCGTTCCGACCTGACGCACGCGTCGCCAGGCCCAGCTCGTGTCCCGATCGGGCCTGCACGGGCAGCCAGGATGGGCCCGCAGCGCCTACGGGAGTCATCGTCGCTCGTACGTCCGGTGTTTGTGCGGCTATCGTGCGGTGCCTGTGCGTGCAACCCCCCACCCCGGGGGTACTCGCCGCCTTCGATCCAATCGACTCCCCCCCATAAGTTTCCGCCATACCCATCGAAGGGCCGTGGAACACGGTTTTTAGGCGTTCCACGCCACCTACACCACAAAACCCTACTCACGACCCGTCTTTTTCAATGGCGTCTAGGAACGCCCGTAATGGCCGTATACGCGAACCAATGGACGTGCGTGTCAGCAATAGGGTGGAAAGTTTCCCGGAGTTCGCGGGTTTCTGAGGGCTTGCTGGTGCTGGCCGCAACGTGGCCGCCCAATAAAGGACATGCTTGTCCGAGACGGTCGGTCTAACATTGGACCGACCGTGAAAACAAGGGCTTTTTGCCTGTTTTCGGTTTTCGGTCGGTCTATGCCGACCACCACTCGCGGCGTCGTTTGATGCCGAGGGAGGCGTAGTGTGCTTCGAGTTCGCGGTCGAACTTCTGCCGCCGGATGAGGTCGGCGGCTTTAGCGGGGTCGATGCGAAGTTCCTCGGCGAGATCGGCGACGACCATTGCGACGGCTTCGAGTTCGTCGTCGTGGTCGAGGCTGTTTCGCTGTCTGGTGAGCCGGGTGAGTTGCCGCTGCAGGTCGGTGTTCCGTGCGACGGTGACATCCCACACAAGCCGGTGGTTGGCCATGACGGGTTCGAGGGCACCGAGGATGCGGAGTTCCTTCTGCCCGACCGAGTGCTTGGCTTCGACGGCGGCGTTCCAGCCGTTTGGGTAGTCGGGCCGTTCGTTGGGCTTGATCGCCAGGCGAGCGATCTCGACCTGGACGAGCCGACCGAACGAGTCGCCGCCGAAGTTGGATTCGATGGTGACGGTGCGGACGCGGAAGTCGCGTGCGATCTCGGCGAGGCGGGTGATGTTGGCCGGGTCAGCGCCGCCGTGGAGTCCGCCGACCGAGAGGACGTAGTGATACCCGGCGAGTGTTCCGGCGACTGCGTAGCCCACCTTGTCGGCACCCTTGCCCGCCGGGTCGATCCGCATGCGAACGTCCTGATAATCCGCATACTCGGTGCCGATCATGGCGGGCCGCCGGAAGGCGTCGTTGCCGAATCCGAGGGATAGGATGTCCTGCATGAACGTCGAGCCGATCGAGTCGTGGGTGCCCCACACGATTTGAAGCGGGGCTTTGTCGCGGTTGAGGCCCATGACGATGAGGTCTTGCAGCTTGAGCGGGTAGGCAAGGTCATCACCGAGCCGGGCGATGAGCATGTGCTGCATGGCGAAGCGGGTGCGGCCCTCGGCCCTCCGTGAGGCGACTTCGCCGTCATCGAAGCGAAGGGGCATGGTGGGTTGCCCAGGCTTGGCCATGCCGTTGTCGAGCGCGTCGGCGACGAGCGGCGAGAGATTGAGCATGAGGGCACGCTCGTCGGGCGTGGGGTAGACGAGCGGCCAGGTGCGGAAGGCGTAGCCGCGGTCGGCGAGTTTGAGGTAGAGCGATTCCTCGTGGTGGTAGGTGCCGATGTAGACGACGCCGTGGGCCCGCGCGGAGTCGTCGAGGCCGGGGTAGAGAATGTCGCGGAACTCTTTGACGCGCTCGTCGAGCTTGGATCGTGCGTCCAGGGTGAGCGTGTTGGCGGTCGTCTCAACGTCGTCGGCGATGATGAGGTGGGCACGTCCGCCTTCGAGCTGTCCGTCGATGCCGCGGACGGTGACGCTGGCGGTGCGGTCCGCCCTGCAGCCGCCGACGTCGAACTGCACGGCGGCGTCGCGTGACTTGTCGTTGGGCGTGAGGTGCTTGAGGAACCACACCGAGCCGATCCACCGGCGGATGAGGCTGAGGGTCTTGCCCGCCTCGGTCGCCGACTTGGAGACGATCAGCACCTTGGCGTTGATGTCCCGCAGCAGCACCCACGTTGTCAGGGCCGCGACGATGTGGGTCTTGCCGGTTCCGCGTGGCGCGAGAACGCCGCGAAGGAACGGGCCGTTGGCGGCGTAGTCGGCGATGTCGATTTCGATGGGCGAGAGCGGCGCAACCCTGTCGAGGTTGCGGTCCTTCCAGAGTTCCCGCATGTAGAACTCAAAATCGTTGACCAGCCGTGAGACGTACAGCTCGATGTCATTCTGCATTATGGTCGCCGCCTTCGACGCTGATCCACTTGTCGTCCGGTCCGTTCTCGTAAACGTAAGCGATCATGCCGGAGACGAACACTTGATGTCCGGAGTATCCGACGCACACGCCGCCGTCCTGCGTTGGAACGACGATGGCGAAGTTGCTGAAATGCTCGCACATGATGGCGAGCGCACGCTGCAGGGCATCGTTCTGTGACGTGGAGTTCATAGGCGCTCCAGTGTTGCGTTCCACTTGGATCCGCTGACTTCGACGACTGCGACGGCGTGCCCCCACCGCTGGGTGTTTCGTTTCTTGGCGTATTCCGGCCTGAGCGGACCGAGCGTGCCGACGTTCAGGTACCACCACGGAAGGTCGGCGCTGTTCATCTCGCACCGTGTCGGGTAGATCGGCTGGTGCGTGTGCGAGCGAATCATAAGTGAATCGTATGGCGCACGACATATCATTGCCATTTCAACAGCTTCAATATTGTCGCTGTTACGTCCGCACCGGAATCCGTGATAGACGTGGACGGGCCCGATGATGGCGACGCCCGCCTTGTCCTTGGTGTGCGGCCGTGCCTGCCACTGCTCGAAAATCTTGCGGTACGCCGAATGGTTCCACTCGACGGCACGCCTGAGCGGCTTGGGAACGCGACGTCGATCGGCGGCGAGCAGGTTGTCGTCGTGGTTGCCGAGGGTCCAGTGTTTCTCGGCCCGTGGTGCAACATTGTGTATACGTTCAAGGAACGCGGCGGCGAACTCGTACTCGTCGATGAGGTCGTGGTCGTGTTCTTCGTTGTGGACGCTGGCGGCGGCCGCCTCGAACAGATCGCCGGTGCAGACGATGTGCGTGGGCCTGGCGTTTTTGACGACGTTGACGGCGAAGGCGAGGGCGTGTTCTGGACTGTGCGGGGCGTGAACGCATCCAAACGCCACAATGCGAGCCTTCACGGAATGGTCCTCCCGCGTGGGAAAGTGGGAAAGTGGGATTCACGCCCGGCCGAGATCACGCCGTCCTCCGATCGGTGGCGTCTGTGCCCTCGACCTCGGGGATGCCGTTGTGGATCTTGAGCCCCTGAGCTTTCATCCGTGCGACGAGCTGCCCGACCGCCGACTCCGGTGCCGCCTCGTCCACGGCGGCGTGTCCTTGCTTGAGGATGTTCATGGCCGCGTTGATGTCGGCCGCCGACGCCTGCACACGAACCATCTCACCGGTCGGCGAGATCACTTCGCGGCCGTTGGTCAGCACGTCGAGGGCGAGCTTGACCGCCGCCTCGTAGAGTGCTTTCTGGTGCTGGTTCATTTGGGTTCCTGATCTGGCAGCGCGCCGCCCATCACGTCGAGGGCCTGCTTGATGCCGATGGTGTTCTGGAACGGCATGAGTTTGCGAAGCGCATTGAAGTCTGCTTTGGTAATGTCGTTGTACGGGTTGAACGGAGCGGTGATCGCCGCCGGGATTTCGTAGATGGACCGGATCGCCGAGAACGTCGGGTTGCCGAGCAGCGGATCGAACTCGACGCCGGTCGTGCGGGCGTTCGAGAAAACCGGATCCATGTCCATGCCCTTGAGCCCGACGTCACCGGCGATCGGGAGAATGGACGACCAGCCCGACCGCTGGAACGCGGCGGCGGCGAGCTGCTTGGTGTTGAGGCGGCTTTCGAGGAACTTCTGCCGTTCCTCGCCGCGGAGCGACGCGGCGTTGTAGTAGGTCATCGCCATGTACGAGAGTGCCCCGAACAGCGTGGTCGTGGCGAACCCTCGGTACGCAGCGGCGTCGTGCATGGCGACGCCGTAGAGCAGTTGCTTCTCCCACGCCACCAGCGCGTACGAACGGAACTGCAGGAACACCTTTGCGAGCGGGTGAGTCATCCACATCCCCATCTGTCCGATGTCGTTCTCTTGGATGACGCGGTTCGTCCACTTGTGCATCGCGGTCAAAAAGCTCGCGGCGGCGTCCTTGTCCCAGTTCTCGATGTTGATTTTGCGGACGCGCTCGCCGAGGAAGCCCGTGTCGAACGTCGCGTGCTTCTTGATCTGAGAGAGGATCTTGGTCGCCTGTGCTTCGGTCAGGCCCATCGACGCCAGCCGCTTGGCGATGGGCAGCCGACCGGACATCCCGTAGCGGTGCCACTTGTTGACCATCGCGGCTGCTGCGGTGAGCTGCTGCATCCGCATGATCTGGTACATGCCGTTGGCGAAGTTGATCGTTCGCTTGGCCTTCGAAAGTGCGTTATCGCCAACGGTGCCGAACGCCCCCACCACGTCCGCACCAACGTCGTACTCGGCGAACCGGGCGTACACCTTGTCGGTGAGTGCCTTGTTGCCGATGGCGATGAGCGAGGACAGTTCCTCCATGAGTTCGGTCGGTGCCTGGCCGGACTTGACGAGCCCGATCATCTTGCCTAGTTCTGGCATGGACCGGATCATGTTGCCGAGTCCGGCCTCGGAAAGCGAGACGCCGGTTTCCGCGATTTGTGCGAACCCGACCTGACCCATTGACGCGAGGAAGTTGGCGTCTCGGAGCGTGCGGAGCGATGCGTAGAACTTGTTGTTGCCGTTGAGCGGGATGCCAGCCGCCGACTTGTAGAGGACTTCCAGCGCGGCAAGTTCGTCGTCGAGCCTGTTCTGCTTGGCGTTATTCCAGTCGGGGTCGATCTTGCGGGCCTGCGAGTTGGCCGCCTGCCGCACGTCCTCGAAGTTGTTGATGGTCTTGCCGTAGGCGTCGCCGAGTGCGCGGTGGAACTCTGCGGTCGCCGAGAGCCCGTTGACCTGGTGGATGTACGTTTGCAGGACCGTGCCCGCGTTGTTTTCGAGGAAGTCCTCGATGGCGTAGTTGACCGATCGGCCCGCCTTGTCTGTGACGGTCCCGTTGTGCGTCTCGTCGATGGTCATGCGGCGGCGTACGCGGGGCGACTTTCCGGCGTCGTCCTTCTTGCCGATCTTGTAGAGAATGTCGTCGATCTGCTGGCGGTTTAGCCCGTACTGCGGGTTGTTGAGAACGGCCTCGACCGCCGCGGTGTCGTCGAGGAACATCTTGATGTCGGCTGCCGCTGCATCGTCGATGCGGAGAATGCGGTCGAGCGCGTTCTCTGCGAGGTCGCGGGCCATCGCCGGGTTCAGGTTCGGCGTTCCCTTGACGAGCGATTGAGCGACGACATCGACCATCGCGTCCTTGCCGTGTTCGTCGATGAACCGGTCGATCTTGGGCCGGTTGTAGAGGCGGGTGAAGTACGTGTCGGCCTTGATGTCGTTGATGTCGAGGTCGCGGAACCCCTTGACGTTGTGCCGCTGGGCCCGCTCGCCGACGATGAGCATGAGGTTTCGGAACTGGTCGGCGACGGCGTTGACGTGCGGGTCGTTGGTGTAGGTTCCACGCTCGCGGCGGACGGCCTTGCCGACCTCCTCGAAGAACTCTGAGTTGGTGCGTCCTGTTGGGTCTACGGCTGGCTTGCCGTTGGCCTTCCGCCAGTCGGCGAACGACTTGGACGCGACGGACTCCCACTCGGCGAGATCCTGATTGATCGTGCGTCGCTTCCATTCGGACGCCGAGAGCGAGTTTGGAACAACCCGCCCGCTCGGTGATTCTCGATACAGCACGTCCTCGGCAAGCATGGCAGATGCGTCACGGACGACGGACAAGGCCGATTGGCCGAGGCGGTACGCCATTCCGAAGCGGAGCGGGATACCGAGGATGCGGGGCGTGACGGACTTGGAGCCGTTCGCGGCGGGCGAGAGGTCGAGGTCCGTTGGGCCTTTGGTGAGCTGTGCCTGTGACGCCGCGCCGATGGTCCTGATGTTGGTGGACGGTTCTGCAGATTCCGCGATCGGGCTCGGCTCGTCCAGAATGTCCGCCGGGTTGTGCATCGCGTCGGCCGAGAGCGTGGTGTTGGCCTCGTCGAGTTCCGCGAAGTACGCTTTCGCCTTGTCGCTGAACCGAACGCGGCCATCCGCGCCGACCTCCAGGAGCGATTCGAGTTCGATCTGCTTCGCCATCTTGCGGCCGAGAGCGGCGGTCACGCCACCACCGACCGCGGCGTTGAGTGCCGCCGTGTAGAGCAGTTCGTTGAGGCTGGTGTCGCCGACCGCCATGCGTCCAACATCGACGACGGCTGGACCGGCAGCTGCACCCGCTGCACCACCGAGGAACCGCTTGACGAACCCCTGCCCTGCCGTCGCAAACTGGCCGACTTCAAGGCCAGCACCACCGGCCGCGGCGGACAACACACCGGCGATCGTGGCGTCGTCGTCCTGCGTGTAGCGGTAGGCTTCGAGCCCGCCTTGCACGGCACCGCCGACAAGCCCGAGCCGAACCATCTTGGCGACACGCGAACCGGTGCCGACGTAGGAGAGGCCGCCCGTCGCCATCGCACCGGCGACCTGCACCGGGTCGAAAATGTTGGCCGCGATGCGGAGTGCGCTGCCCTGCCATCCGGCGTCGGCGAGCAAGCGGCGAGATTCCTGCGTTCCGATCAACTGCTCGCGGATGATCTCGGCGTGCTTGCGTGACGCCGCACCCGCGAAGTTGTGCCAGTACCGTTGATCGATGCCCTTGGTGAGTTCATCGAGTTCGGTGTATGACATACGGTAGTCATAATCGGCACCGCTGATGCCGTCGAGCTGCCGCGCGGCCCACGCCCCGATCCATTCGGATCCTACCGACAGGAGCGGCAGGTTTGCGTCCGGAGCGAGATCGAAGGCGGGTTGCTTGGTGTCCTGCTTGGGCTGCACCATCGGCGCAACGCCGCCGAGTCCTGGGAGCGGGTTTGAGAACTGACTCATCGTGTTGGCCACATGGCGCGGAGCCGCTGGTTGTTCCGGTCGTTGTACTGTCGCATCTGGCGGTCCTTCTCAACCACGGCGTTCAGTTCGTTGGTGTTGCGGGCCGCGATGTTGCGTCGCATGAGTTCGAGGATCGCCTCGTGCGAGAACACCGATTCGTTCTCTTTGATAGTCTGGACCTCGAACCCAAGTTCGCTGCTGTTGCGGTCTACGTACCGTATCGTCCATCGTCCGTTGTCGGGGAAAAGCGCGATGTCTGCGGCGTCCACGCCTTCTTTCTTGCCGTACTTCTCGACGTACTTGCCGACGATCTGGTCGGCCACGTCGTCGAGGATGTACTCGGCGGTGTAGTCGTTTTTGAGTTCCGGAAGCGAGAACGATCTGCGGTCCACCAGTACGCCGTTGATCGGCGCGTGCGTCGCCATCACCCGCTCCATCGCCTTCTCGACTGCGACCTTGGGCGGAACACCCGCGGCCGAGTAGACGCGGGCGATTCCGCTGAGCTTTCTCTGAATCTCGACGGCGTTCTTGGCCGACGTGATCGGACTCGAAAAGAAGATTCCGTCGCTCCTACGGATCTGTTCCTCGACCTGCTTTCCGATCTGCGACGCGAGCCCGATCTTGCGGGCTGAATCGTTCTCCGACGTGAGGACCGTGACGGCCCGAAGTGCCGCCTCGGTTTCGTTGGACGCGAGCCCGTAATCGAGTGACACCGACATGAGTTCAAGCATCTCGCCGGGCGTGCCGCGTGTGTGCCGTGCGGCCACGGCCGGGTTCGCCGCCTTGACCTGCCGGTACAGCGCGAACGCCGCTGTCGTGGACTCGGGCAGCTTGCCGTTCTTGGCGATGTAGTCCACGGTCGCCGCGTCGGTGCCGTTGTTGAATAGCTGTTGCCACGGTCCGTAGTCGGTTCCTGCGGCGGCGATTGTCTCGACCTTCGTGTTAACGTTGCGGATCGGATCGGCGACGGTGCGGTCGATCTCGGCGAACCGTTCGTCAATCGCGGCCGTGCGGATTTCCTCGGGAGTCATCTTGAACGTCGAGCCATCTTCAAGCTGCACATCGACGGACTTGGTGATAGCAAGCCCGAAGCCGGTGCCGTTGGCGGCATCTCGGAGCGACGACGCGGCGTTGCCGACTACCTGCGAGGCGATGAGTTCCTTCTGCAGCGTGACGCGCTGCTTGAGTTCGTCGCGTGCCCGCTGTTCCTCGGCCCGGTTGACCGCCTCGATGTACCGCAGCTTGGATGAGTCGCTTGCGTCGGACGCGAGGATCATCGACCGAACCTCGTCGCTGGTGCGTCCGTTCAGTACCATGCTCGCGTAGTTCTCGGAGAGCGCGACGTCGCGTTCCTGATCGGCGTTGGCTTTGTACGCCTCGATGCGGCGCGACCATGCGGCCTGCGTCTCCGGCGCCATCGCTGGCCGGAGCGTCTGGAACATCATCTCGACGTCGGCGGCTTCACGCTTGTCCACAATCATCGTGTCGAGCGTGTCCGTCATTACCTGCTCGCCCGCCTTGTCGCGCTGGTTCTGGATCTGGTCGAGCCGTGCCATCTGAGCGATGCGGAACCCGGCCGGGTCGGGCACGTACCGCGATTCCGCTTCGATGGTCTGCCGTGCGATTTCGAGGTTGCCGCCTTCGATGGCGGCGTTGACGTTGCCCACCGCAGCCTTCGCACGGTCGGCCGCACGACGTTCACCGAACACGGCGAGCGCAGCGTCGGCCTTCCGCTGGTTGTCAACGAAGTCGCCGCCCATCGCAGAGCGAATCCACGCGACGCGGGCGGCGTCGCCAGCCTCGGCAGCGGCTTCCATCGCTGGGAGCAGCACGGCGGCCTTCGCCTGCATGTCGGTGTACTTGAGTTGTTCTTTGGCCGCCAGCATTGCACGGGTCACGTCGTCGGCCGACTGTGCGCCGGTGACGGCATCGACGAGGTTCTGCTGCAGTTCCTTGCGTGCCTGCGTGACGACCTCGACGCGACGGTCGGCCTTCGCCTTGCGGCCGTGCATGATGAACAGGGACTCGTACCGCTGGCGGTAGGCGTCTGACTGTCCTTCGGTGCGTGGCTTGATCCACGACGCGATGTCGCTGTCGTCCTCGGCGTTGAGGTTCAGCTTGCCCTCGGCGAGCTGTGTGTCGAACTCCACGGCGTCGAGGCGATACTGCTCGGTTGCCAGGCCCTCATCGAACGCCCGCGCTTCCTTGGAGAGTTGCCCGAGGTTGGACGCGAGCGCACCACCCGCCCCGAGCGCCTGCACGAGCTGGTCGAGCCCGCTGACACCGGCGACGCCGGGTACGGGCGACACGCCCGGAGCCGTGAGTTGGCCGCTGACACCCAGCCGCGGCGTCTCTCCACCGGCTCCGGTGTTGCGTGCAAATCTGCTCATTGGATGATGTTCCGTACGCCGGTCCCGAGGGACAAGCCGGTGTTTGCGCCGCCGAGTCCGCCGGTGAGTGCGGCGAGAACGCTGTTGGTGTATTGGCCCTGCAGCCGAGCGAGGTCGGCCTCCATGCCAGAGTTGACGCGGTTGAGCTGGTTGACGTATTCGGTGTCGAGCCGCGCGTACGAGTTCTGTGCGTCGGCGCTAACCTGGCGGTCGAGCGATTCGTACGAGCCACCGGAGAGTCCGCTCTCGCCCTGCAGGATGCGGATGCGGTCGCGGGTAAGCTGTGCTTTGCGAACGATGTCCTGTCGTTGTGTGGCCGCGGCCTGGGCGACCTGTTGCGACTGGATCTCTGCCGCCCGAACGACCGACCTTTGGGTCTGCTGGGTGGCGTTGTTCTGTCGTCGTGCCTGTTCATACGAGGCGTACCCGCCTAGCGCTGCGGTGGCACCAGCCGCCAGCAGGATCGCGGTTTCAACGCCCATGCCTACCTCCGTGCTTCATACTGGCCAATGTGTTCGACGCCCGCGATGTTGACCGGCGTGGGGTCGTCGCCTTCGAGGGTGATGGTGGTCTTTGACGAGTCGCCCGAAAAGAACGCCCGGAGCGTGCCGCGGTCGCGGATGCTGCCGAGTGCCTGCCCGGTGGTCTTGGTTCGATCCGCCCGCGTGGGCGGTGCCTCGCGTGCCGCCCGGATCGTGTAGCGTCCGCTGTCCTTGTCGGATGTACGGATCTCCGATCCGGACGTGAACGAGAAGAAGTCGGCGTGCCCTTCGGCGTCTCGTATGAACGGCCGCGTGAGCTGCACCCGCATCGGGTACGTCTTTCCGATCATCACCGGACCTGCCGAGTAGTCACCGCCGACCGTGATCGAGGTGATTGACCCGCTGACGACGACGGACGACGGCACTAGGACGGCACCGGCGGACGCACCGAAGTAGCTGGACAGGACGATGCGGTTGATCCCGTCGTCGGGAAAGTGAACGTGCCATGTGGTGTACGGCTGGACGTACGAGCCGACCGCGATGACGCGGCGATCCAGCCGCACCGGGTATGGAAACAGGCTCATGCGTGTTTCTCCGCGTTGCTGAACCCCGCACGTCGGCGGGGACATTCGAGGTACTGGTACTCGATCTTTCGGTCGAGGCGGGACAGTTCACTCACGCCGCACCCGCACGATCCGCAGTAGAGTTTCGAGTCGAGTTCACGAAGCGAAGGGCATGGATCAGATACGAATTCACCGGCAAGGTTTCGGCCGGTACAAGAGATCCATCGTGTGTTTCTGGTCTGCTCGTCCGCCGATCCGTTGAGCGTGGAGAGCGCGGACTTGGCGAACGCCGCGGCACGGCTCCATGAGAACTTGGCGCGTTGCCATCCGTCGCGTGCATGCTGTTTGTCCCGTAGGTCTTTGGCGTCCACGCTGACGCCGTGCTTGTCCCTGAGTGCGGCGAGTACGTCTGGCCCGGCGCGGTCTGTCATGCGGACGGTGAGTTCCACGACCTTCGCTGCGTGCTGCTCGCGGAACTTCTCCGCGTGTTCGCCGGTGGGTCCGTCGAGCGAGAGGCACACGGCGCACGTCTGTTCGGACGTGCCGTGCTTCCACCCGAGCCTGTTGTCGATGTCGATGCACCCGTGGGCGGTGCGGTTGACGCACTCAACAGGCATATGGTACGCCAGAGGCGTTGTACGTTCCGTCGTCCCAGCAGCAGCTGTAGTAGTCGAACACGGGGTCTACGTCGCCAAGTTTCTCGCAGCGGCACAGCGGAAGGACGACGAGGTTGCCGAGCCCGTCGTAGTAGTCGTACGTGCCGGGGCAGCACGGGCACGAACCGGCAGCGAGCGGATAGGATCCGGCCGAGCAGATCGTGCATGACGGGTCGTAGTACGTCGCGTCCACGAACACGTCGGCATAGACGGGGCTGACGGAGAGCATTGTTTCGAGATTCCACGTTGCTTCGGTGTACGCGCTGGCGAGTGCTTCGTCGGGCTCGATCGGGTACTCGCTGGTGACGTCCGACGCAAGATCCTCGCCCTCGGCTGGTTCGCTCATGCTGAACCGCTCAATGCTCCACTCTCCATCACACTCGACCAGCATGTAGCAGTACGAGTCGATGGCGGCGATGTCTTTGATCGTGTAGCAATTGTCAAACACGAACTTCGTCCAGGACGATTGCTGCTTGGTTCCGTCCGCCTGTCTGTACATTTCATAGACGTATAGCACGTTGCCACCAGACGGGAGGACCACGACGGCCTGGTCGTTCTGGAACGTCTCGATGGCGATGATGTTCGGCGGGATGAGTCCTGGGATGTGGATGCCAACATCCTCGGCGGCAGATGCGACGCGAACATCGTCATAGATGTATTCCATGAGCGTCGCGTAGTCGTTGGAGTTCGCCGCAAAGTAGAGCTGCGAGTCGAGCCGGTGCGGTCGTGCTGGCGGAGTCTTGTACACCGTGGTTGGCGTGGCGGACACTTTCGACGCGGTGAGTTCGTCGGCGGACGAAATCTCGAATTGTCGGCCCGCGAGCGTGAACAGCACGAGCGTCTTTCGGAACGGAACTGCGAACTCGATCGAGGTGACTTCCTCGGACGAGAGCGAAATGTCGATCGGGTCCGAATCGACGATGTTGTTGGCGTCACCGATCCAGAAGTTGAACAGGTCGCCGGTCTGCGACATGGCGATCTTCTCGCCGCTGGTGAGGACCAGCCGATCGCGGTAGAACGCGATGTCGGTCAGAGCAGAACTCTCTCGTAGGAAAGATACAGGTGGATTGGTGTCGTCGTCGCCAGACGTGCGGTCCGACCAATCGGTCACGCCGAGATCGAACGTGGACGGGATGCCCGCGTTGCTGCTGACCGTGGTGCGTCGCAGCGTGATCGGCATGGTGGACTTGCGGAACGCGGCGTTTGTCTGCCCCGGCGCGGCAACGCGCGTCCATCGTTCGAGGACGGGTTTGACCGGCGACGACGGCGAGCCCGTGCCCGCGGTGACGGTTCCGCCGTTGAACGGGCGTCCCGCCGACGACCAGTCGTAGTTGCCAGCGGGCGGCGCGGTGAACGATACGATGGTCGAGCCGCTGCCGCGGTACTGCCCGGTGACGATGAACGTTCCGGTGCCCGAGCCGGTTTCGTTCCACGCGACGCACAGGTCGGGGAGCCCGCTGGACCTTGCGGCCCGCTTGAACTCAAGGGCAACATCCTCCATCGTCGTGAGCGTGACGGTGGTGAAGTCGGCGATAACGGCGCGGGCGACGTTGATCTGGTTGATCGCGGTGTCGGTGTTGTTTGCGCCGGGTTGCCCGGCCGCAGCCGAGAGCGTGATTTGATCGTCGCTGTCGTGCGACGAGATCGCGTAGCTGCCGGGCGTCCATCCGGTCCCGCCGGTGACGTTGATCGTGTCGCCGGACTGGAACGTCCCGAACGCAAACGCGCCGGTCTTGGTGATGGTGCGATTCGTCGCGTTCCACGCCGCGCCGGAGATCGACACACCCGCGCGGCAGGTGATGGTGAACCCGCCGGGGTTCTTGTCACCGTCGTCGTAGTCGCCGGTGACGCTGGCCTGCGTTCCGCTCAACCCCGCGCTCACCCACGTTGCGAATGTGCCTCCGGTGGTGTCGTAGTAGTAGTATCCCCGCGGCGTTGTGTCAGTATCTTTGTTGGTGCGGTGGTACGTCTGGTTGGTTGGTGTCCATGATGTCAGCGTGTCGTAGTCGCGGAACACCTTATCGACGGTGTAGGACGGCGATGCTTCCGTAGCCGGTGCTACATCCGTGTTTAGGATGAGCGTGTAGTCGGCGATGGTGAGCAGCCGCAGGTCCGAGCCGCCGGTCGTGCCGAGGTACGCGGTGGCCTCTGTGGACGCGCCGACCGTAGCCTCGACGCCGCCGACGCGGAACGCGCGGACGACGCCTTCGCCGTAGACGAGCATGTACTGTTCGCCTTGGTCGCGGTTGATTGCGTGCATCCGCAGGTCCGTCGTGGACGGGTACGAGCCGACGTAGGCGATGTGCCAGGATCCGCGCCGCTTGGTAATGCCGTTGACCACGCTGAACTGTGCGTTGACGGCATCGGCGACCTGGTTGGGCAGCCTTGCGTGTTCCGGCTGGCGAGAGATCCCGCCGGTGACGAGCGGCGTGCGTTGCTCAAATCTACTCACGGTTTCTTGAGTCCGATGGTGGCGTCGATGATGGTGGACGTGTTGCCGGTGCTGATGGTGCGGTCCGATCCGAGGTCGAAGTACGCCCACACTTCATTGGTGCCGCCAGAGTCGTACAGGACGGCGTAGCGGGCCCCACCACCGGACGCGGGGATCGGTCCACCCGATGCGGTCCACGAAATGTCCTTGAGCAGCACGACGGCGCGGTTGAGCGTATCGTCCTCTGTGAGCGTGTCGAAGTCGGTGGAGTTGCGGCTGATGGTCTGCCCGCCAGCGGTGTAGCCGTTGCCCGCGGCGATTTCCTGTCCGGACACGTCTGACCAGACGTTTGTGTCCTCGCTGATGGTCGCGGTGGACTTGACGAGGGCGAGCTTGAACGAGGTTGGTGCGGTCGCGCCGCGGAACAGAATGTTGAGGGCGAGCTTGCACGCCCGGTTGGTCCAGTATCCGGCCATTACACGCCTCCGAAATACGCGCTGGCGTCGCGGCGGTTGCCGGTGACGCGGCGGGCTTGTGCGGTGTTGAGCAGATTGATCGCGGCCATGTCGTTGTTCTCGCGGTTGGCCTGAGCCCGTGCCGCGTCGAGTTCGTCGCGGAGCAGTTGCTCGTCCACGCCGGAACGTTTCTTGTAGCGGGCATAGGCGAGCGAGGCGGACTTGACGCAGAGATCGGCCAGCGCGTACGTGAGGTCTGTGAACGTGACCGACACGATGGCATCGACCTTGATGTCCGCGCCCCAATCGAACGTGTTGGCGTTGTCGGTGGTATTGAACAGGTAGACGCCGTTGAGCGAGAACGTGACGTTCCCGCTGGACGGGCCCGGCCTGACGCTGTACCACGTTGAAGGCACCGCGATTCGCCCGGTGGTGGTAGTGACGACACCTCCGTTTGCCGTGCGCGTTGCGCCGCTGGTCTGTCCGGTGATGAGGTTCGAGCTGTCGAACGTTCCTGATATCCTGCGGAGATAGAGAGTCGAGCCGTTGATGTAGACGAACCGTCCGGTGGCACCCGAGACCGCCTGCGAGACGGTTTCGCGGTACGTGAACGTTCCGGTGCCGGTCACCGGGATCGCGGTATCTGCGTAGTAGAGCTGGTAGTCTTTGTAGGTGTTAGCGGCCCAGCCGATTTGGAGGATGCGTCGCGTCTCGCGGTCGAGGATGGTTTCTGCCTCGGCCGCTTCGCTCGTGCCGTTGGTGTCCAGCGCGGAGATCGGCGGCTCGCCGACCTTCTCAAGGATCTCGTTGACGGCTTCGAGTTTGGTCACTGGTGGCGTTCCTTATGCCGTCCGTCCCCACTTCTCCCACGCGGTCCCGTTGTAGATGACCTGCCCGAGGCCGTGACCCGCAGAGCCGCCCACGGTGTTCCAGTTCGTAGATGGAGAGCCGCCTGATGTGGCCGTTGATGTGTTGGTGAACACAGCGCCCTTCGGCTGCGTACCGCTCGTGCGCTCACCGAGCATCTGCCAGTCGGGGTTGAACGAGGTCAGCAGCGTATATGTTCCCGATCCGCCACCAATGCCGACGACGGAGTTGTTGATGTTGGTGAACGTCACGCCTGTTCCGCGGATTGTGACGCTGACGGTGGTGGCCCCTCCGACATCCATGACGCGGTACAGGTTGCGGAACTCGGTGTTGTTGAGGATGAGCGTAACGGTGGCGGAACAACTGGTTGCGAAGAAGAACCCGTATCCGTTCGTTCCGCCGTTGTCGATGACGCAGTTGTCCAGCATCAGCCGAGACGTGCCGGAACCTGTCCAGTTGAATCCGTAGGCGTCAGCGCCAGACGTGCCTTCCCAGCGTGAATTGTTGATCGCCACGCTTCCGACGTAGCCGGTTGCAAAATTCACGAAGCGACCGTTCACGCCCGCCCTGATATGCGCGTTGTTGATGAATACGTTGTTGACGTTGCCCGCAAGGCTGAGGAAATGGCATGCGTTTGTTGAGGCGAACGGAGTCAACGTCGTTACGCCATCGACGAACAAGGTTTCCATTGCCACGCCCGACGCAACGGTGATGCCCCAGTTGGCAACCGAGCGCGCCGCAGCGTTGTCGTTGGCGATCGTCAGGTTGCGGATGGTGAGGTCTTTGAGGCCGGTCGCGGTGATGCTGATGGTCGGCGTGTTGAGGTCAGAGAAGGCCGAGTTCTGCCGGATGATGCGAGCCGACACATTGTCGATTGAGATTCCGCGTCCGACCCAGCCCGACAGCCCGTACGCCGCGTCGTCGATGAACGACACCGCCGAGCCCGACGAGATGTCGCCGGTGATGTTTGCCACACGGATTCCGGACGCCGTGGTTCCGAGCGGGCCGCTGATGCGGAACGGCTCGAACGACTTGGTGTCGTTTCTGGCGTGGATGCCGTCAACCACGCAGTCCTTGATGTCTCCCTCGTCGCCGAGGTACGAGTAGATGCCCTCGACGTGCCCCTGGATGTCGGTCCCGCCGGTGTTGACGTCGGCGGTGTCGCCGTTCTTCCGGAGCTTCGCCGACAGCGTGAGCGTCGCAGTGCCCTGACCGCTGACCACGGTCGCGGCCTGCCGCTCACCGGCGGTGACGTCCGTTCCGCTCGTCAGTCGCAAACGGGCCCCGGTGATGATCGTCGCTGGCCAGACCCCGGTGCCGAGCGTGAGCGTCTTGTTGGTCGCGTTGTAAGTGATCGTGGTGTGTGTCGCGGTCGTGAAGGCGTAGCCGTTTCCGTACGTGCCCTCTCCCATGATGAGGCCGACCATGTTGTCGTTGCTGAATCCGCGGATGTTCTCGACGCGGAAGTTGTTTGCTGGCCCGTTGACGTGGAAGATGTCGGCCCCGCCGCTGGGGTTGTATCCGTCGATGTTATTGAACTCCGACTCGGAGAACGTGCAGGCGTACACGCCGAACTTGAGCGTGTTGCGGATTTCGATATTGCGAACCGCACACTGGCGGAAGTTCTTGAGAAAGATTCCGTTGCCGATGTTCGACGTTGTTGCGTCGGACGTGATGAGTTGGTCCTGCTGGTTGACCGTGCCGTACACCGTGGAGATGCCGCGCAGCGAGGCGGGCAGTGCGTCAATGGCCAGAGTGTTGTCCGAGTTCTTGGCGATGACTGAGACCTGTCCGAACCCGCTGTTGTCCAATAGGCGGTAGCGGAACGCGTCGCCGCGGCGGAATGTGTAGTTGGCGAACGCGCCGGTCTTGGTGATCGTTGTTCCGCCCGCGTTGCTGGTAAAATCGTCTGCAAACACGCTGGAAGCGCTGTAGTCCCACACGCCTCCATCAATCTCAATGCCCGTGTCCGGCGTTGCGGTGGAAACCCGCGCGCCATAGTTGCGGAGCATCGAGCAGTTTGACCCCGCCTCCAGCTTGAGCGTGACGCCCTTGCCGATAATGAACTTAGTGTTCGAGTAGATCACGAGAGCGGAGTTGAGCGCCGTGTTGTCGGAGAACTCGCCGCTGGTCGCCGTGGTACGGCTGATGAGGTATGTTCCGGGAGTGTTCAGTTCCAGCGTGCCGCCGCCGTCGTCTCTGATTTGCTTGAGGAGGATTTGAAGCCCGCGAGTGCAGTTGGTGATTCCGTCGCCCCGGACGCCGTACGTCTTGGGGTTGTATTGCTGGATTGGCATGGTTTATTTCCGGTTCTCGATGAGCGACTTGATGTCGTGTCGCATCTCGGTAAGTTCTGACTTCATGTCAACGATGCGGGATTCCACAGCCCGCACCTTCTCGTCAGACCGTGCGCGGTCCGCTTCATTCTTGAGTGCAAACGACACGACGGCACCGAGGATCGCCACCGCGATACCAACGATGGCGATGTAGTCGCGCGCCGACAGCCTGACCTCTTGCACAAGGCCGCCGAATTGAACTGTCACGGCTTTTTCTCCTGCACGGCGTCAACAAGTCGCTTGCCTTCGCTGCCCTGAATGGCCGAGATCGAAGCCGCGTTCGCCTTGAACGCCTCGGCGACATTCGGTTCAGACACTTTGAGGTAATCAACCGAGCGGATGACGCTCTCGGCTGCTTCACGCTGCTTGCGTAGACGCTGCTGCTGGACAAGCCCGACCACCAGCGGACCGAGCAACGTGACGCCAATTCCGAGGATCGGGTTGACCGCGAACGCCGCGGTACCTACCGCACCCACCGCTCCGTCGAGGTTGATGGTGCCGTCCGGGTTGACCGTCTTTGCCGCGAGGTCGCGGGCCTTCGACACTTCGGACCATGTTTCGTCGATGGCCTTGATCCGCTTGTCAATTTTCTTGACTTCATCTGGCGACGCCGTGGCCTTCTCCGCGACCGCCTGCTCGCGTGCGTTGTCCAGGCGTTCGATCGCCGCGTCGGATTCCTTGAGGACTTCGGACAGCTTCGCGCCGTCCGCCGTGCAGCCGGGTGTGGACAGAACGATCAGCGTCGCGCATGCGGTCAGGGCCGCCAACGCGACAACGCGCAGGGTGTACATCATGCTTGCTCCGTTGGGAAATACCGGGCCACGTCGTTACTCGTGGCCCGGCGAAAGTGGTGCGATTAGACAGGATCGCCGAGCTGGATCCACGTAATCACGATCTCACCAGTGACGGTGATGGTGGAGTTCGCCGAAGAACCGGCGTCCGGAACCGCGAAGTTGAGCAGGGCGTCGATGGCGGTTGAGGAACCGTCAAGGATGCCCGCCGCCGTTGCGGTGACGGCCGACGCGGTGTTGGTGCTAGACGACAGCGTTGCCGCCGTGCTGGGGATGATGTTGGCTTCGGTGCTGGTGAGGGTCGCATCGGCGGCCGGTGCGACCGTACCAACTGCCCACACCACCGCAGCGGTCGCGGTAAGGCCCGCGCCGCCGGTGATGGTGAGCTTCGCTGCGCCACCGTGGACGAGGATCGCACCGGCGGGGAAGTCGTAAATTTTCTGGCTGCCTGTGCGCCGTTGGTGGTGTTGTCGGTGGTTGCAACGACCATGTTGTTCAGCACGAACTTGGTCTGCCGGAACGGTCCGGCCCCGCCCTCGTAAATGGACAGGCCATTCACGGAGGGCGCGGAGCCGGTGGGGTCCACGGCGACGTACGACGTGCCGGGGACGAAGTTGATGTTCTGGGTTGGATATCCCATGTGTGATGCTCCTGTGGTTAGGCGGCGGCGACGCGGATCTCACCGGCGCACCACGGGCGGATGACGCCGAGGCCGAAGAACGTCTGCGTTTTCATGAACGTGGTGTTGCGGCGTTCGTCGTCCATGACGACGGACGCGAAGCCCTGGGCCTGCACCATGCCGATCGCGCCGGAGTTCTCGCTGGCACCGCAGAGAGCGACGGCGACGGGGCGACCGCCGGTGGCGGACGACGAGCCCGCGTAGGCGCAGTTGACGTTGTACTTGGTCGCGTTGCTGGGCGGGTTGCCCGCGGTCTGGTTGGTGCTTGGGATCGCGTTCGACACGACGATCTCGAAGCCCTCGACGAGCGCGATGTTGCGGTTGTGCATTGCGTTCGCGTCGGGTGAGTAGTCGCGGCTGAACAGCGTGGAGTCGTACGAAAGCACTTCGCGGAACTCGGGAACGACGTAGAGGATGCGGCCGGTCTCGGGCACGTTGTCCTCGTCCATGAGGCGGGCGAGCTGCCGGATGTCGTTGCGTGCGTTGGCCGCGCCGGTGCTGTCTTTCGTGTAGCGGGTGCCGGCACCGAACACGCCGGTTCCGTTCACGTTGGCGACGACGTTGCCGCCGTTGTGGAACGTTCCGGACGCGCCGGTTCGAGCCGCAAGCAGGGACGTGCGGACCATCTTGTTGTCGATGTCGATGGCGAGCGAACGGCCGATCGCTCGGGCGTACGGGACCATCACGTCGAAGTGGCTGAGGAGTCGCTGATCGAGAGGCACCTCACGGTGGGCGACGAGAATGTCGTCGATCGTGATGATGGTTTCGCCGAACGCCTGGGTCTGCCCGAGGAGTTCGTTGCCGGGGATGTGGTACTCGGGCGACGGGTCGGCGTCGATGATCGGGTACTGCCACGACTTGCCCGCGTCGATCGCCTTGAACTGCGCGATGCGGCCCATGTCGTCGTAGAACTTGGTGCTGAGTCGGAAGGACTCAAGCACCGTGTCACTGAACATCTTGAGAGCCAGCGCGCGATCATCGCCGCCGCTCGCAAGGAAACGGGTGGGGTTGCTGGAAGCCATTGAATGAAACCTCGTGCGTCGTGCGAATCACACGGCCAGCAGTGACGCGGATGGCTGGCCGCACGGTTCGCGCCCGTACACGCGCGCAAGGTGTCCGCCGAGCGTCGGGCCTTTCGGGTGTCCGCTCGCCTCAACGGGCTTGATTGCGTTTCGTAGCGACTGGTTGCCCGCGGTCGGTGTCCGTGGAGCCGTGCCGCAGGACCGGGAAACACCGCGCCGCCTGTTACGGCGACGCAGTGGAAAGGGGGGAGTTACTTCTTTGACTTGAGCTTGTCCAGCTCGTCGCGGAGCTTGGCGTTCTCGGCGGCAAGTTCCGCCGGGCTCTTGGGCTTCTCCATCGTCACGACCGAATCGAGCGCCATCTGCATGGCGTCGGGTTCGGTCGCCGACTGGAACGAACGGACCGCCTGCTTGGTGCGGCGGTCACGCACAACGCCGAGGTAGCCACGATCGTTGGCGACGGTCTGGATCTCAACGTCGAGCGCTTCAAGGTGTTCACGCTGCTTTTTGTCAACTGGCATTTAGCGTCCTCTCAAGAACAGTTCGCTGGGGGTGGCCATGTACTTGGCTTTCTCAGCGGGCGTTGCACGCCCCATCATGACCTTCTCGCGGAGCGCCACGGCTTCGGAGTAGTCGCGGGCACCGTCCGCGCCGATCGGTGCCGCTGCCGTCGTCGTTGCCAGCGGGCGGGACTTCGACGTACCAAGTGCCCTCGACATCTCGTGTTGGAGTTCGAGCAGCGTGCCCTTGAACGTCTCCGGGTTGGCGAGCCGCGCGTTGAGCCGGTCCTTCTCGGCGGCCTTCGACTGCGACGCCCACGAGAGCAGGGCGTTGAGTTGTTCCTCACTGCCGACGAGTTCCGCCGCCTGTTGACGCTGTGCCTCGGTGCGCCGCGTCACGGTTTCCGAGAACACTTCCATGTACTCATCGGCCATGCGCTTCGGGATGCCCTTGGCCTTGAGCTTGGCGTAATGCTCGTCGGAGAGTTTGCCGTTCTCCATCCACGACTTGCCCAGCTCGTCGGGCTTGAGCCCGATCGACTCGACGAACCGGTCGAGCCCGGCGTCGTCGCCGAGTTCGGCGGGTGGCGGCTGGTCAGGGATCTTGACGGGCTCCGCCTTGGAGCCCAACTTCGACGCCAGTTCGCCGTACGCCTTCTCCAATTCCTCGACGGTCTTGTACTTCCCCGCGAGCAGCTTTTCGGCCGCGGGCTGGGGGGGCGGGTTCGTGTTCGGCGTCGTGGTTTCTTGTGTGGGCGCAACACCATCACCCGCCCCGCCAGTACCCACCGGCGGGGGCATCTGCCCCTCAATCGAGATCACATTGTCCATGCTGTGTCCTTACGGCGTCGCAGTTCCCTGCTGCGTCGCCACCGTTTCCGCGATGTTGCCCACCGTGTCGATCCCCTTCTGAGCCGCCGCCGCAACCATCGCTTGCTGCATCTGGCGGGCCTGCTCCGCACGCATTTCTTCCTCGCTGCGAATCAGACCGGGCTCGTCGATGTTGTTGTACCGGGCGAGAACGTCAAGCAGCACCGACTGGTTGAGCCGTGCCGTCGCCTCGGGCCCGATCGCCGCGAGCGTCTGCACGAAGTTCAACAGTGCGGCCTGGTTGTTTGCCATGCTCAACGCACGGATGCCGGTGAGTGCTTCGATCTCAACGCCCCCGAGTTCGTTGTCGTTAAGCGTGAGCATCCCGTCGCGGCGAAGCTGATAGATCGTGCGACGCAGCAGCGGGATCTGCTGCTCGTCCGCAATGGCCGAGTACACGCCGCCGAGCGACTGTTCGAGTTCCATCGCCACACGCTGCACCTGGTACGCCGTGACACGCTCTCCGCGCGGCGTCGTCTCGGTTTCCATGAGCATCGCGCGTGCGAGCTGCTGGGTCTTGCGGACGGCCGTATTGGACACCACCGAGAAGTCCGGCGTGTGCGTGAGCGACAGCATCGCCACGTCCTGCACAACGCCGCCGGAAACACGCATGCCCTCGACGACCTCGCCCGGGCCCTTGAGCAGATCCTCGTTCCTGACCTGAGACGAAATGTCCTTGGCGATCAGCAGCTTGGACGCGATCGCCGTGAACTCCAAGAGGCGGCGTTCGAGTTCGTTGACCGATCGCAGGTCGCCGAGGTTCAGTTCGACGAAGCCGCGCCCGTAGTGTTCGCCCGGCGAGAGTTCGTACGCGGTCGGCCACATCGGGGCAACGGCGTCCTCGCTCTCGGCGATGATGACGTCCTTGACTTCCTGCCGCGTCACCCACGTCCGCGACCACGGATGCCACTCGCAGAATGTGTAGATGTCCTCCATGCGGTCGTACGCATCGCGGTCGTTGTCGGCCTTGATGTTGGCCGCTTCGCGCTGCTCATCGGTGAGCGTGTACGGGTCGATCCGCTCGCGGACTCCCATGCACAGCACGTCGCACGACGAGTCGCGTTGAACGATGTACTGGTCACGGCGGAACACCTTGAGCCGGTAGTCGTCGGTCAGTTGTTCGAGCGTGTCGCCGGTGACAAGGACGTTGGCAAGTGCCGACCGCTTGGCCGTGCGGAACCCGCCGCCGCGACGCCGATTGTCGGCACCAGCGGACACCGACGAGCCGGATTCGAGCATGGACTGCACCAGCAGTTCACGCACGAACAGGGCGCGGTTGGCGATCGCCACCTTCGCCGGATCCTCGCCGTACCGCAGGTGCGAAGCGACCTGCAGCCGGAACCACGGACGGTCCGGCGGGAACAGGGCGATGAGCATGCGACCTTCGAGGTTCGTGACGCCGAGCGGCCCGACCGACTGGTACGTCTCTGGAAGCCGCGTGTCCGCTGTCTGTCCCTGCGGCGGGAGAATCCACGGCTTCGTGAGCGACGCACAGAGACGAGCCCGCTCCAAAACCGTTTGGCGTGCAGCGTCCGCCGCGTGCCACCGGGTCGAGAGCGATGATTTCATGTGTGCGTCGGGAGGTCGTCGAGTTCTTGCGGGAGATTGCCACGCCGGATCATTTCCTCGGTGTGGATGATCGCTGCGATGTTCCACGCGGCGGCGGCCAGGTGGTCCTCGTCGCGGTGCCCTTCGAGGTACTTGAACGTGTGCCGCAGGGCCGAGTCCATGTACCGGCTGAGCGGCTGGCCCCGCTCCCAATTGCGATCGCCGTACTTTGCCGCGCCGTTCTCGAAGTGCTTTGCGAGCCGTGCGATAAACACGGGTGACAGCAGGTCGTAGCGGCCCTTGCCCTCGCGGGTGTCACGCCGCGATCCGGTTGCGAACTCCTCGCGCTGGCCAGAGTCGGCGACCTGCGTGTATTCGTTCACGGGATGTACAGACCTCCGGACCGGTTATCGTTGGTTCCACCGATCACCATGCTCGCGCGGTTGCGACGAGCAAGTAGCATCCGGCGACGTTGGCGAGCTGCTTCGGCCTGCGCTCCGTCCGTGGCCTGTACCGGCATCTGTTCGATCGGGGCCACCGGCTGCGGAGGAGGCGGCGGCGGAGGAGGAGGCGGGTTGGGGGCACCACCACCAAAGCACATTAGCCACGCTCCTTACCGCGGATCACCGCGTCGATCTCATCCGCCATGCGGCGACGTTCCTGCATGCGGGCGAGCGAGAACAGGGCTTTGGGGTTGTCGTGCAACTCCTCGGCCTGGTGAAGTTCGATGCCGGACGATCCGGCCAAGATGATGTCACGGACCGCCTGCAGCGTCGTGCGGTCCAATTGAGTCCATTGGGTATACGTCGCCATCCATCATCCTCACGCGGCCGTACGGCCGTAGCAGATCCCACACCTCTCCGGGCGTTGTGATGCGACGCGGAACGTCCACGCCAGCAAGTCGCAACGCCTTCGCCACCGACGACACGCAGTCGTCTACCGGTGTCAACCCGAACGTTGCCCACCGGATCAACCTGAGCCACTTGTTACGGGGTTTCGGTCGGCATCCAACAATCTCCAGTTGCGGGTCACGCTCGACGTCGATATCAACGGCGATTCGTGCGATCGGGTATCGGTCCTCAAACACTGTCTGCGGCCAGAACCTATCGCCGCGGTCAAGTGAATCCAGCACAACCTCGCCATCACCGATGCAGACGTGCGTGATCTCCCAGCGGGTAAACAACTCAATCCACCACCCAAGTCCGAATCGCTCCCCGACGTAACTACAGAAGTACACGGTGACGGTGCGCGGTAGGTTGGCCGCTTGGTTCATTTCGTAGGATCGCTACGAAAAGAAGTACGGCGACCGCACCACCTCTCTCACGTCGAAGTCGCCGACGACGGGCGGCTCCGGAATGTCCACGCCGAACTTCCGCATCCACTCGCGCCGCAGGTTGTCCGCCACGTTCTCGGCGTACACCGCCGCAAACTGTTCACGCAGGATCACGCCCATTTCCTCGGCCGTTCCGGAGTGCGTCCAATATGAATCATGCACCGACGCGAACGAGATCCGGCGTTCGGCACACTCGCGGGCGACGAGCAACATGTGTGTTGCGTCGAGCGAGTGAACCACGTTGGGGGCGATGCCGTTGATGTGTTTGCGTCCTGCGGGCTTGGCCGTGGGCGGCTCGTACACCGTGAGGAACGAACCGCGGTGTGTGAGAATCCTGATTGATGACGTCTTTCGGTACGGCTGCACCACCGGAAACCCCAGCGGCGTCGTCCACGCTACAAGGTGCCCCGCCTCGGTGATCGCTTTTGCACACCCCTTGAGCCACCCCATCATCCGCGAGGCACCGCCCAGCGTTTCGGCCAACGCCCGCATCACCTGTTTAGCGAGGTACTGACTTGCTTTGTACGTCGCTTCGCGGGCCAGTCCGGTTTCACGCAGACGCGCGAGGATCTGGTCGCGAGCACCCGTCATCGTCACGCCGTACACGCTGGTCATCACCGGCTGCTTCACCACCTTGCGGCCGATCAACGGAACAAGCGACGCGGCGAGTGCCATCCGGTCGGTGTCGCTGATGTCTTGGGCGTCCTCCATGACCAGCGCAAGCACCCGCTCGGCGACCGCCGCGTACACGTCCGCCGGTCGATCTGTCGGTGCGACGTTGACCGCCACCGCCGATGAGTAGTCTCGGCTCATCGCCGCGTAGTGTTGCAGACCGTTGCAACTGCCGTCCTTCTGCACCGGCAGGTGCGCAGCGATCTCGTCATCGTGGAGTGCCATGCACGCCGCGAGGAACTGGAACGGCTTGTCGGCCTTGTCCCACGCCTCGGCGTTACCAATCGGATCGTTCGCCACGGCCTCGATGAGTGCGGCGTTGTCGATCGCCCAGCGGTCCCGCTCGTCGTGCGTGTGCTTGTCGAACCCGAACATATTGGCTGCATGAATCCGCAGCTCTCGAACGTCTGGTTGACACGCACCAGAGAACAGCAGCAGCCCCCGCGTGAGGTCCGACCGCTGGTGGTTCAGGTCCGGCGGGATCGGGTACGCACGCCCGCGGAAATCCAACTGGTGTGGAAAGTAGATCGCGGCGTCATCGGCGAACCGGTCGGCCACGCGAAGCACCGTGTCGGCGATGATCCGGTCGGCCTTCGACTGGAAGTTCGCTTTCATAATGTCGTGGGCCTCACGACGCCACTTCCGCCGGGCGTCGCGGTTCGTCTCGATGTCGTACGGCTTCTCGGGCAGCGGCTTGTTGTCCGCGCCGGGCAGACCGCACAGTCCGCCGCCGTCGCGCCACAGTTCGGCGGCGACCTCCATCACGCGGCGGTTGATCTTCCACGGCTGGCCGCACACGGCGTCAAGGCACTCGTACACACGGGACAGGTCCGCCGAGCGGTACGATTCCTTTTGATCCCGCGTCGGGCTCGAAATCAACGGCGTGCGGATCGTGACGTACCCGCCCTCGGTGTCCTTCGTCCAGCGGTACGGACGCACCACCATCGGCAGGTACCGCGGGTGGAGGTACTGCCGCGTGGCGTGCGACTCCGCGATGATGCGGTGACATTCTTCGTCCATATGTACCCACGCCTGACCGTGGCCGCGCCTGGTCGCCCGCCGCGACCAGTGGATCGCCAGTTTGAAATCCTGGTTGTACGGTGCGGCGGAACAGACCTCAATCATGATCCACAGCAGCCGCACACCCATCGCCACGGCGAGCCGTTTTCCGAACAGCGGATGGTCCATCTTCTTCTTGGACCACCATATAATTTGCTTTCCGGTAACGCGATGGCGGAACCGCTTGAGCAGGGCGTACCAGTCCTCCGTCTCCATGCGGTTGCTGTTGATCTCGGCGAGGATCGCGCGGCCGACGAGGTAGGCGGTGGTGGTCGCGTTGAGTCCGCCGGGCTCACGCATCATCACCGACAGGAACTCATGGATGGCGACCGCGGCGGCAACGTCGGCGTCAAGTTCTAGCAGCGGCGGTCCGTACAACGCGCGAGCGTGCGACGGCTCGCCACGCTTGATCGCGTGCTGTTCGTCGCGGACGCCCTCGGAGACGAGCGTGTGCCAGTGGACGAGCAGCCGTTGAGCGGGCACCAGACCGCCGCCATCGCCGCGTTCGACGGCGTGGTTGGCGACCTTCCAGTACCGGGCGGCACCGTTGGCCTTCGCCTCGGCTTCAATCTCGATCTCGCGTTCGATCTCGGACGACGAGAGAAGTCCGGCGGTCAACATCCTCATGCCTTCCTCCCTTCAACGAACTTGTCGAGGTCGGCCTTACGGAACAGCAGGCGGTTCCCAACCTTCGACGCTGGGAGGATCCCCATCATCCGGTACCGGCGGATCGCCCGCACCGTGATCCGCAGCCACTCCGCGGCTTCCTCGATCGTGAGCGGCCGGTCGTCCAAGAACGACGGGTGGCTTTGACAATGCGTCATGCACGTCCCTTTCAGAGAGTTGCGTTACCATCGGCGGGGGCGAGCCCCCGATATCTCGCTTGATTTCCTCGCACATTCTGTAGAGTCGGTCAACGTTGTAGATGGATGAGATCGCGTGTGCGATCGCGTCGTCGTCGATGCTCTGGTCGGCGACGGTCCAGAACTCCGCAATGAACGCCAGCGCGAGGGCGTCGCCGTAGCACTTGGTCGCCGCGAGAATGGAGATCCGTGACGCCATTTCGTCTGGGGTCATGCGACCGACAGAAACGGCAATCTCGCGGATGGCCAGCCGCACCCACTGGTGAGTCATGCCTCAACCCCGTCCATCATCGCCATCCTTGTTGCGTCGCCGCAGTGTTGTAGCAATGAGACAACGGTGCTGTGATGCGGTCGCCCCATCCACTCGGCGATGTCCTCCAGGCTGGCTTGATACACCAGCGTTCGAGCGAGGTAGGCGATGACGCGGCGGGCGTAGACGATGCGTGGCGTCCGCCGCTCCGAGCCGATGTCGGCGCGGGTGACGTGGAACGCTCGGCACACAGCGTCGATGATGTCGTCAGGGTGTAGCATCACCGTTCCTTTCGCACCCTCTCCTGCACCACCCGGCGCACGGTCCCGCCGAAGTCCACGTCAACGCACCGAACGCCGAACCACTCATGCAACCCCGCGACGACGCCGGCGAGTTCCGGGCGTTCCCTGTTCGTTTGGTGCGGCGCTCGCACCTGCACGCGGTCGCCGAGCTTGAACGCGGCTGCGGCTGCCATGCGGTCGTCCTGGTTAGCGGCCACGTTGGCGGCAATGTTCTTGTCGTGGTGGTTCATGCGACACCCCCAATCCCAAACAACGGCGCGTCTTTCTCACGCGGGTCCACGAACGTCGAAGGCCGCTCGGCCTTGCCGATGCGGATACGGGCGAGGTCGGCATACTGCTGGTTGAGTTCGCACCCGACGCCGTAGCGTCCGAGTTCGCGGGCGACGGCGACGGTGGTGCCGCTGCCGAGGAACGGGTCGAGTACGACGCACGGGACGGGCTCGCCCGCGGCGCACCCGCAGCCGGGACGCCAGCCGGTGGTACAGGATTCTCCGCCCACGAAGTGCATCGCCGTCCGTGTTCTAGCTGTTGCTACGTTTCCGAGACCGTTGGCGTATTCAGTAGCGTCCGAGCGGGCGCAGTTGCGCCGCTCCACAACCCTCACCCACCCAGCCCCGCACGCGGGGCAGCATCCCTTCTCCGACGTTCCCGCCTTGATCGCGCGGCGCGGGATCTCCGTTGGGAACGTGGCGAAGTGCGCCTCGCTGTACGGCTCCGGCCCCAGCGTCCACACGTTGCGGAGGTTGCGTCTCCCATCAAAGTCTCGCATACCTTCCGGGCACATCCTCTCCCCACCGTCAGGCCGTGAGAGCCCATCCTTCGCCCCTGCAAATGCATACTTGTACCGCTCGGCGCTGGCGGGATTGCCTTCCTCCTTCACCGCCTCCGCGTCGTAGTAGTACCGCGCTGATTTAGCCAGCAGGAAGATCGGCTCCCAGCTCGACGTGGGCCGGTCCGTCACGCTCTCGGGCATCGGCGACTTCTTCGCCCACACGATCACCGAGCGAAGCCACCACCCGTCCGCCTGCAACGCCATCGCCACACGCCAGGGCATCATGCAGAGGTCTTTGGGCTTCATTCCGAGTTCGGCGCACGCTTGCCGACCAGTGTTTGTTACCGCCGCATCACGCGCCGTCTGCCCAACAATGCAGTCTCGATTGGTGGCCTGTTTTGGGTGCTCACTGTCAGTAGGATTCCCGCCGCGACCGCTGCCGCTGTACGAATCCCCGATGTTCAACCACAGCGTCCCGTCATCGCGCAGCACGCGCCGCACCTCGCGGAACACCTCGACCATCTTGGCGATGAACTCGTCCGGCGTCCGCTCTAGCCCGATCTGTCCCTCGACGCCGTAGTCGCGGAGGCCCCAGTATGGCGGGCTCGTCACGGCGCAATGCACGCTGCCATCCGGCAGCGACCGCAGCCCGTCCATCACGTCGCCGACGAGAATGCGAACGGGATCAATCACGCCTCACCCCCGCGCACGCTCGCGCCGTTGACGACTGTTTCAAGCATGAACGCCGCGTACCTAGTCCGCAACCTTGCAACCTCCCGACACCGCATGAGCGCGTCAGCCACGTCGTCCAGCGTCTTGACCAGTACGAAGCACCCGCCAGCCTTCACCCACTTCGCGGCAAAATCAACCTGCTCACCGCTGGCCCTCCCGCGTTTAGCCTTGAGTTCGAGTGCGACCGGAACACCCGCACAGTGCCCGACGAAATCCGCCGTGCCGTTGGGTGCGCCGTGTATCCAGCCTCCGTGTTCCGCCTTCACCTTGCCGCAGAAAACGCGGACGATCACGCAATCGGGTTGCAACGCGAGGAAGTCCATGACGCCGCGTTTGAGTTCTCCCTCGGGTGTTTGCTTCTTCAAAGTTGTTTCTCCATCGCCATCACCGCCCGCCCGACGACTTCCGCGACTTGTGGGACGACGGCGTTTCGGATTCCGTCAGTTCGGTCCACCCCATAGGAAGTCCCATCATCCACTCCTCGAAGGCGGCGCAGCGCACTCGGCCAAGGCTCGTCCCACGAAACGGATTTCGACTTCCGCCCCATTCGTCCAGCCTTCCGCAGACATGGCCCGGCCCACTCACCCCGCTCGGCGTGGGCAACAATGAACACCCGATGCCTCCGGTGCGGCGCGCCGACATGCTCAGCACCCACCACGAGCGGCCAGCAGGTGTAGCCGATCGCCTCCAAGTCCCCAAGCACCCGGTCCGCCCCGCGAGTTCGCAGAGCAGGCACGTTCTCAGCAATGACCCAACGGGGTCGGGCTTCTCGAACAATCCGGGCAAACTCCCGCCACAGTCCCGACCGCTCGCCATGTTCGATTCCTAAGCCCCTGCCAGCACACGAAACATCCTGACAGGGAAAGCCGCCCACCACCGCGTCAACGTCCAGCGTTGTCGCGTCCATCGCCCTCACGTCCTCAAAGCACCTCACCCCCGGCCAGTGTTTCCGCAGCACCGCACGCGCGAACGGGTCGGCCTCGCATTGCGCGACGATCTCGAACCCGGCGCGTTCCAGGCCGAGGTCAAGCCCGCCGATGCCGGAGAACAGGGAGAGTGTTCTCAACGCATGTACTCCGTCAGCGGGTAAATCGCGTTCCGAATCTGAAGCATCGCGTCATCCGAGTACGCGTGTGCCCACACGACCGGCGTCCAGCCCTTCGCCAGCAGCGAGTCGAGCAGCCGCACAGTCTCATCGGACTTGACCTGTACCAGCGTGCCGGGTTCGCATCGACCGGCGACGAACGGCGAAACGAACGGAAACACGCTCGGCGGCGTCGCGTTCGGGTACGTCTCGCGCCATCGTTCGATGGCGTAGGTGATGAGCTCGATATTGGCGCGGTGCTTATCGAACCGCCCCCGGTCGTTAGCGTCCATCGTGTACATCGACGGTCCCCACGCGCACCCGGTCTCTCCGGCCACGTAGACGTGAGCCGAAACCTCGGCGCGGGCGTAGCCTCGCTGCTGCGGGTTGTCCCAGCGGCCCCACTGGGTAGCGGGTGAGCCGTAGAGGATCACCGTCGCCACGGGGCGCTGACGCTTGATCGCCTGCACGAAGTTGATCGCGCCCGCTCGACCGGCGGGATTGGCGTAATACTCGTCGCGCGGGTTCGCACAGATCAGCGGCGCGTCCGGCGCAGCCTCGCCGTTGGCCTCGTACATGATCGGGATGCGGCACTGTTGCGGGACCATCGAATCGAGCGTGACGCCGGGTCCGCGCGAGATGGCGAACAGCACGCGGGGCGGAGCGGGCTGCCGTGTACCAGGCACCAGGGCGCGGGCGATGCGGGCCAGGATGTTCATACCTCCCCCTTCGCCGCGATGATCGGCTTCCAACCATGAACGCTGCCGTCCGGTCGCATATGTGACGCCGGGAATCGCACGGACACGTACGGCCTTGCACGCGAGGTCCCGTGCTTCTTCGGCCAGTAACGCACTTTCACTTCGCCGTCCGCTACGACCACCCGCGCGTAGTTCCGCCCGGCCCCGTCGATGTGTGTCGCGTTCACGCCTCCCCCCTTTCCGCGACTTCGCGCTCTCTGCGCTGCCGCTCCTGTGCGTCGTTCGCCCGATCGTAAAAATCAAATCCCAACCGCTCGCACGACGAAACACGGTCGTATATGGTCGCTGTCCACATTTCGTCAGCGTGCCCGACCGCATCGGCAATCCGCATGGCAGTTGACCACGGCAGCATCGACTTCCCGGCGGCCCACAAGCTGACGGCGGCGGGCGACAGTCCGGTGAGACGCGCCACCTCTCGCACGCCAAACGTGTTGCGGATCGCGTCGGAAATCTTGTCGCTCAGCATCGACCCTACATCCAGGCCGACCGACGGCTCTCGGTGCTTGTACTTCACTCCTCACCCCCCGCCCGCGTCAGCGCTCCGCTGGCGTCGGTCGCCTGTGCCGCCCCACACGCCCGATCGTGAGCATTGATGTTCACGCGGTGTATTCGATCGGTGGGCGGGACGCAGTCGTAAACATCATCGAAGTGCCGCCACGCCCGCACCTCCGCCGCGAGCACGTCGCGGTCGGATTCGGCGATCTTCAGTGCTTCCCGAAGGCGCTCGATGGTCTGCATTCCTTCGACGATGACGCCCCACTGCCTCGGGCTGCATTCGAGCCCCGGACCGAGTTCTTCCAGCCGTTCGAGAATGTCGCTCACTCGCCACCTCCGATCGCGTTTGATTCAGCCTTCGACAGTGCGACGATCAGCTTGTCCCGCTGCTCTCGCACGTTTCGCAACTCGTCTTGCAGCCGCCTGACCTTCGACCGCATGACTTCAATCTCTGCCTCCGGGTCGGCCATGCCCGCACAGGCGTTGACACAGGCGATAGCGCGATGCTCGTTGGCTTCCAATGGCGGGACATACCCAAAACTCCACGGCTCCGGTGTGTGGCTCATGCCGCACCGCCCTTTCGCGTGAGCTTGCCGCCCTTCACGACGTACGGCACGTTCGCCTCGATCCCATCCTCGCCGACGTAGCCGACGGCAACGCGTTTGCGGGTGCCGTCGTACCACTTGATAACGATGGTGCCGCCGTCGCCCGCCGTAGCGGTGCCGTCGTAGCCCGCCGTAGCGGTGCCGTATTTGCCCGCCGTAGCGGTGCCGTATTTGCCCGCCGT
>Ga0214923_10000942_pt1 | contig 42561 bp, 39 predicted proteins | sample LL1510_MetaG_FD_177993 | JGI IMG/M metagenome (GOLD analysis project Ga0214923, IMG submission 177993) | Freshwater microbial communities from Lake Lanier, Atlanta, Georgia, United States - LL-1510 | ecosystem: Environmental > Aquatic > Freshwater > Lake | place: USA: Georgia | collected... | reverse complement strand
CATGAATATGCTTTGCCAATTCGTGCCCAAATGAGACTGGTTGAGCATGCTGCAAGTGCGTAAACCCTGGTGCGGGCGAATTAACGTGTCTGGTCGCTTGATCTAGCAGGGCAACTTCTAGCGCACACATGTTTTCAACGATGTCCCGAGCTGTATTTCGCAGATACATTCGTAAATCGGTAGCTACTTGATCGTTACGGCTTCGACCTGCCCTGAGTTTTCCGCCGACTTCGGATCCGATTTGGTCAATTAGTCCACGCTCTAGAGCAGTATGTACATCCTCGTCAGCAGGAACCGGCTGGAACTGTCCTGAAAGAACCTGAGTCATTAGGTTGTCTAGTCCAATAACCATAGTTTCGAGTTCATCATCTGTTAACAATCCGGCGCGATGCAAAACTCGCGCATGTGCTTTGCTTTGCGCTAGGTCGTAAGGCGCTAGTACCCAATCAAAATGGATCGACTCACTCAGTGCCGCCATGGCATCACTTGGTCCATCGCTGAATCTGCCGCCCCACAATTTAGTCATGATTCCAGGTCCCGTCGTGCGGCAATCTTGCTTGGCAGGCCCCAGAGATCGACAAAACCTTTAGCTAGCGACTGGTCGAATGTGTCTCCAGTGTCATATGTTGCTAAGTCAAAGTCGTAAAGTGACTTTGGACTACGTCGACCAGTAACCCAAGCACGACCACCATTCATTGCTAGTCGGACTTCCCCAGATACAACGGAATTAACTTCATCAAAAAAGTTTGAAAGTGCGCGGCGCAGTGGACTGAACCATAGGCCGTCATAAACCAACTCCGCCCAGCGCTGCTCAACTTGCCTAGTAAATCGAGCAAGGTCGCGCTCAACTGTTACGTTCATTAACTCTTGATGTGCTGTGATTAAGGCGATTGCACCGGGTGCTTCGTACACTTCGCGGCTCTTGATGCCGACAAGTCGATCTTCTACCATGTCGAGACGGCCGACACCTTGTGCGCCTGCGCGCTGATTCAAAATCTCAATTGCTTCCAGCATGGAGACTTTCTGGCCATCTAGCGCAACTGGCTTGCCACTTTCAAAAGTGATCGTCACTTCATCAATTGGGCGCGAAACTGTTGGATCTTGGGTGTAGGTGTAAAGGTCTTCAATCGGTGGATTCCAGATGTCCTCTAGAAATCCGGTTTCGACCGCTTTACCCCAAACATTTTGGTCAATTGAATACGGTGACTTCTTATTTACATCGATTGGCAAATTGTGCGCTTGTGCATATTCGATTGCCTTATCTCGAGTCAGTGCTAAATCACGAATAGGAGCAATGCATGTAACCTCTGGGGCTAGGTTTTGAATACCTACTTCAAAACGGACTTGATCATTACCTTTGCCGGTACAACCATGGGCCACGATTGTTGCACCATGTTTTTTTGCGGCTGCAACTAGGTGCTTAACAATGACTGGCCGCGAAAGTGCCGAAACCAGCGGATAACGATCCATATATAGCGCATTAGCTTTGAGCGCAGGTAGACAATATTCGTCAGCGAACTCTTGGCGAGCATCAACTACCTCTGCCTCGACTGCTCCGCAGGCCAGGGCACGCTCGCGAATTACCTCAAGGTCTTCGCCGTCTTGACCGACATCAACAGCACAGGCGATCACTTCGGCTCCCGTTGCTTCAGAAATCCAACCGATGCCAACTGAGGTATCTAAACCACCTGAATACGCAAGTACCACCCGATCCGCCACTTTATTCTCCCTGCTTATTTCTAGTCTGAACTTGTCCAGCTAATTTTTGTAATTGCCCAGACACTTTTTTGCCGCCCTGTGGATCCCGAGTTATTACCAGGACCGTGTCATCACCAGCAACGGTGCCAATTATTGAATCAAGATCTGCTCGATCAATGGCAGATGCCAAATAACTCGCAGCTCCTGGTGGAGTTCTCAATACCACGATATTGCCTGAGTACTCCATGTTTGCCATCAGGTCCGCCAAAGTTCTGGCTAGCCGAGAATTATCTTTACTTGGAATCGCTCCTGTGCTGTCTTCGGGAATCGCATACTGAATGACTCCCCCAGCGCCATGAACTTTGATTGCACCCAGGACTTCCAAATCGCGACTCAATGTCGCTTGGGTAATCGATACACCAGACTTCGCTAGCAACTTAACCAGTTCCGCCTGAGATGAAATCTGAGTAGTTGAAATAATTTGTGCAATCTTGTGCAATCTATTAGCTCGTGAACTCATGACTGCTCCTTAAAACTTTGAACGATGGCGGTTTTAAGAATCTGTAGACCTTGGGACAGTTCTTCATTTGAAATCGTTAGCGGCGGGACCAGGCGCAAAATATTTGCTACCGGACTATTTGTAATTAGACCCAGACTCGCTGCCAAATCCACAACATCTGGTCCAAAAGTATCAGCAAGCACTATTCCTAACATTGCACCAGAGCCACGAACCTCAAGCACGCCCGGCAATCCGGCAATTTCAGATCGTATTGTATGTTCCAGGAATCTTGCCCGATTCATTAAGTCATCGCTGGCAACAACGTCGAGTACCGCGTTTGCTGCAGCGCAAGAAATTGGATTTCCGCCAAAAGTAGATCCATGCTGTCCGGGTATTAAGAATGAAGCCGCCTGGCCAAAAGCTACGCAAGCTCCAATGGGCAATCCGCCACCCAAACCTTTTGCCAGTAGTAAGACATCTGGTGCAATCTTCGCCTGCTCGTATGCAAACATTGTTCCAGAGCGCGCAATTCCAGTTTGTACCTCATCTAAAACAAGTAATGCGCCAGTGACATCACAAATCTCGCGGGCCGCTTGCAGAAATTCGGAAGAAAGTGGAATGACACCGCCCTCGCCCAGAATAGGCTCAAGCCAAATTGCTGCCGTCTTGTCCGTCACCGCTTTGCGCAGTTCGGCCAGATTGTTTGGTTCAATGAAAACCACATCAGAAAGCAGTGGATAAAACGGCTGCGATTTTTCTGGCTGACCAGTTAGCGATAAAGCGCCAGTTGTGCGCCCATGGAAGCTTTTCTTGAGGCAAACGATTTGTGTGCGACCGGTCTTGCGAGATAGTTTTATTGCCGCCTCATTAGCCTCTGCGCCTGAGTTGCAGAAAAAGACTCGAGCGCTTGGATGAGTCAATTCAACTAATCGCTGCGCTAACTTCAGTACTTGCGGATGCGTCGCGAAGTTACTCGTATGTCCCAGTGTGGAAACCTGTTCAGTTACCGCTTGTACCAATGCCGGATGTGCATGGCCCAAAGTGTTTACGGCAATTCCGGCAAGAAAATCTATGTATTGCTTTCCATCTGCATCCCAGACAGTAGCATTCTGACCCTTAACTAATGCGAGTTTAGGAGTGCCATAGGTAGGCATGACTGTTGAATTCCAACCAGCTAGTGCCAAAGCAGTGCTCATCCCGGCACCACCATCGTGCCTAGGCCTTCATCGGTGAACACTTCGAGTAACAAGCAGTGCTCCTGTCGCCCATCAACGACTGTGGCCTCGGGCACTCCCTGATCTACGGCCCGAACGCAAGCTTCCATCTTGGGCACCATCCCAGAGCCAAATGTGCTGAGCATCGGGATCAGCTCGGAGACTGAAATTTGCGAAATCAGATCTGATGTGTCCGGCCAGTTCCGATAAAGTCCAGGCACATCGGTTAGCACAACTAACTTCTCAGCTTTCAGTGCCACTGCGATTGCAGATGCTGCAGTATCTGCATTGACATTAAAAAGGTCGCCTTTGGTTCCCACGGCTACAGTCGAAATCACCGGAATCTTGCCCGATGAAATTACCTCAAGAATCGGCTGCGGATTAACTTCAGTCACATCGCCGACGAATCCGATATCTACTGGTGTGCTGTCAACAATTACATCTCGGTGAACCGCATTTAAAATCCCCTGCTCGTCTCCCGATAAACCAACGGCGAAGTCTCCGTGCTGATTAATTAACCTGACGAGTTGTGCCTGAACTTCATTGACCAGGACTTCACGGACAACTTGCATCGTTTCGGCGGTAGTGACTCGGTAGCCACCTTTAAATTCGCTAGTCATACCACGAGCTGTAAGTGCGGCTGAAATTTGTGGCCCACCGCCATGGACAACAACGGGACGCAGGCCACTAAGGCGTAAGTAGGCTACATCAGCGGCAAACGCCTCGATTAATTCCTGACTGACCATGGCATTGCCACCGAATTTTACGACGATAGTAGTTCCGCGAAAACGCTCTAACCATGGCAGTGCTTCTACTAACACTGAAGCTTTTTGCGCGGGCGTTAGATGGCTAATCATGATGAGTACGCCGAATTCTCATGTACATACATCGGGCTCAAATCATTGGTCCAAAGTGTGGCTTCTGCTGAGCCGCTGTTGAGTGAGATATCAATTTCTACAAAACGATGGCTCAAATCAACTTGTGGCTCAGATAAGAGCGCTGCACCGTTTCGGCAAACAACAACTTTATTAAAGTAAACATCAACTCCATCAGGCTCGAATGCTGCAGCGGTGGTGCCAAGTGCGGCTAACACTCGGCCCCAATTTGGATCTTCACCATGTATCGCACATTTCAACAGGTTGCTTCGCGAAACTGCTCTTGCGACTTCCAGGGCATCCGACTCAGTTGCTGCGGTACTTACTGAAATCTTGATTTCCTTGGTAGCGCCTTCGGCATCGGCAATCAATTGAGCTGCTAGATCTAAGCAAACCGCAGTCAATGCTGATTCAAAGTCAGTGACTTCGGGAGTAAATCCTGATGCCGCGGACGAGAGTAGCAATACGGTGTCATTGGTCGACATACAGCCATCTGAATCTATTCGGTCGAATGTTAAGCGAGTGGCTTTTCGCAATGCATTGTCGGCCGTCATTGCATCAAGGTTTGCATCGGTGGTAATAACCACCAGCATGGTTGCTAAACCAGGAGCCAACATGCCAGCGCCTTTTGCCATCGCCCCTATCCGCCAACCAGAAGTTGACTCAAAAGAAGCAAGTTTGGGTACTGAGTCGGTAGTCATGATTGCATTTGCAGCGGCAATACCCCCTTGGTCAGAAATTTCTGCTGCCGCCAAATGAATACCTGTGGTCAATTTATCCATTGGCAGTCGCTTGCCAATCAAACCAGTCGAGCAGACCGCTACCTCAATTGCGCCAATGCCTAATAACTTGGCCACCAATTCAGCGCTGTGATGGGTATCAGCAAACCCGTCTGGTCCAGTACAGGCATTAGCTCCACCTGAATTGATAATTACCGCTTTTGCCATACCGTTTTTTAGACACTGCTGCGACCACAGCACAGGTGCTGCTTTTATGCGATTGCGAGTAAACACTGCTGCTGCTGAAAAATGCGGACCATCATTTACTACTAAAGCAACATCTGACTTGCCAGACTCCTTTAAGCCAGCAGCCACACCGGTTGCGCGAAAGCCCCTGGGAAAAGTTACGCTCACGGTGCGATTCCTATCGCAGTGAGCCCTGCTCCTTCTGGTAGGCCAAACATGAGATTTGCATTTTGTACGGCTTGTCCAGCCGCACCCTTTATTAAATTATCTAAAGCCGTTACTACTGTGACCCGATTCGTGTGCGGATCTACCGCAACTTGAAGGTGAACGGCATTGCTGCCAAGCGTCGCGGCGGTGTTAGGTAGTTGGTCAGCAGGAAGTACTCGGACGAAAGACTCGCCTTGATATGCATCAATGAGTGCTTTGCGTATCGCTTGTTCGTTCGCATTAGCCTTTGCGCTAATCGTGGCCAAAATCCCTCTGGGCATAGGCGCTAGCATTGGCGTGAAATTTATTGCCACAGATTCTGAGGTGAGCCCCTGTAATTCTTGCTCGATCTCTGGGGTGTGTTGATGTGTTCCACCGATTCTGTAAGCAGACATTGCGCCCATAACTTCACTGCCGAGCAGGTTTGCTGTTGCTCTGCGACCTGCGCCTGAAGTCCCTGATGCGGCGACAACGATGATGTCATTTACTTCGATTAATTGAGCACAAATCAGAGGAGCTAGGCCAAGCTCAATGGCAGTGGCGTAGCAACCTGGATTGGCCACTTTGCTACTAGCTGCAATTTGTGTTCTGCGTCCAGGTAATTCTGGAAGACCGTAAACAAATGAACCCGCATAAGCGCCTTCATAATATTTCTCCCACTGCCCTGCGTCCGTCAGTCGGAAATCTGCACCTAAATCGACCACCTTTACGGACTCTGGCAAGGTTGTTATCAATTCACCGGACTGACCATGCGGTAGGGCTAGAAAAATTAACTCGGCATCGGCAAGTGCGTCAGCAGAAGTTTGGGCAAACATCAGGTCCGCCAACTCAGCTTGAGCAGAAAATTGCGGGTGCACCTGCGCTAGTCGACTACCGGCCAACGAGCCCGCAGTAATTGTGCGTAGTTCAAAATCTGGATGACTATGCACTAGACGAATGAGTTCAGCACCGGCATATCCCGAAGCTCCGACAATTGCTACCTTTGGCATTTCTCAATTATACATAAACATGCATAATTGCATAATTAGCCAGAGTCCAATCAGTTACGGGGTTATGGTTACGCTACCTTGACCATTTACGGAGTAGTACCGGATGTAATCAACACTCATGCTGGTAGAACTCAATGCGGGATCAATGACACCGCCCATACTTCCACCCATCGCAACGTTGAAAATCGCATAAAACTTTGGTGCTGAGCCATTTGCTTGTGGTCCAAATGGCCACACTGCATTTGGCACATTTGCCTTATTAAGCGAGTAGCGAGCAACTCCATCGATATACCAAGTAAGCGAGGTTGGAGTCCACAGGATGCCGTACGTGTGATAGTCGTCCGAGAGTTTGACAGGCAGAGTCGTTGTGTTTTGATTCGGCCCTTGGATATGACTACCTTGCGTTGTGGTCGACCAGTGAGCCGTTCCCCAGTTGGTATATGGGGCGTTTCCTTCGCCTTCCATGATGTCAATCTCACCGCACACCGGCCATGGTCGGATTGCAATGTCTTGGCCCAGCATCCAGAACGCGGGCCAGGTGCCACCACCAGCAGGATTCTTAATCCGAGCTTCTAGATATCCATATGTGAAATTCACTTTTCCATAAGAAGTTATTTTGCCGCTACTCCACTCGCATTTGCCGTAATAGCAATTTGGTGCATTGCTACCTGAGAGACGGTTGGAGGTTATGACAAGACTTGATGATCCATTGAGCTTATTTGCGCCGGAGACATACCATTGACGTTCGCCATTTCCCCAGCCGCAATTACCGATGTTGCAGCCGTCCTCTAAATCTGCAGTCCAGTAACTTGAATTAGGACCGGTGCCCGATGTTCCGGAAAAATCATCTTGCCAGAGCAAGGACATTGTTGGGGACGGTGAAGGATCGGCCGGCGGAGCTTGGTCATAGGCAATGTTTATGATGTCCACGATGTCTGTCCCGACATTGGCGACGTATGCCGAAATTTGTGTATATAAGAAACTGCCCACAGCATCCAAGTTTGTAATTGCAAAACTAACGTTGCCGTTGGTATCTGTAATTCCGGTAACTGTGCCTTGATGTGTGCCGGTTCCTGCTTCTGTTCCACTTGTTGTTACAGACCCGACTCGAACGTGTGCGGTTGAGTTACTGTACCCCTTGCCCAGAATCAAAGTAACAGTCTTGTTCGCTGCCACATTGCCCAGTTTGTCCTTCACATTGAAGCTGACGGTCTTGGTGTAACTCACGGGCAAGTGGACGGTTCCATAACGCAAACCATTCGCATACCAGCCATTACTTACCCAAAGCGCCGCATCACCAAGATTCTGGGCGAATTCCGAATTTGAGAAAGTCGTTTGCCTAACCGTCCAAGGTCCACCGCTGGCCGGCGATGCGGTAGCTGACGGCGTCGCTGACGCGGTTGGGGTCGGAGTCGCTCCACCTGCGACAAAGGTTGCATTTAACGCTGCTGATGTGTACCCCGGTCCGCGCTGGCGGATTTCAAAGGTGGAGCCGATGTTGCTTCCCGTGAAGGTTGCCAAGAAATAACCGCTCCCGCTGGAATCAAGCATCAATTGGCACTGTGTTGTCGCACCATCTGGATAGCAACTGCTACTGGACCATGGCGCAGACAGTTCGGTGTGCGGAACACTTGAGGTCATACCTACTGAGAATGAGTCAAGGGTGATCAATACTCGTTTGCCAGCGTTTGCCGAATTCGAGTTGTAATTAATGCGAACCGGTCGCCCTACGGGGACGGAGACCGCACTATTAGAAATCGTGCGAATTACACCATCAACGGAGATCGAAACATTCGTGATGGGACCACAAAGTTGTGCTGCATCCTCGACGCAAGATAATGCAGTTGCAGTCGGTGTTGGTGTAGGCGTTGCCGTAGCGGTTCCGGAGGAAATTGAAAATGACTGAGTGACAGGCGTAGCGGCTGAATAATATACATTTCCGCTGTTACTAGCCCGGAGCGTGCATGTTCCAGCTTTGATTGCCTTTACGGCCCCGGCAATCACTGCACAGACAGTAGGAGTAAGACTTAGGTAGCTAACGGTCCCGCCAATTGAACTCGCAGACAAGGTTTGATTTGCCGAATCGGTAGACATATTTGTTAGCGAATCGAAGGTGATTTCATTTCCGGCTTTGGTTATTGCAAATCCCCTAGTTACCGCAGTGGCACGAGCAAAATCGGCATCGCCGAGGTTTGTTGCACGCAGACTGCAAGTTCCTGGTTTAAGTGCGAAAACTTCAAATCCGCTTACTGAGCAAATAGCTGGCGTAAGAGTTGATACAACCGTTTCTCCGCCTGTTTGTGTTATGTCGAGAGACTGCGTCTGTCCGTATTTAATTGATGCAGGAGCGACAAATCTAATTGCATTTCTGGCCGCAACTGCTTTTACTGACTTGCTAGCGATCGGGCTATTGCCCAAGTAATTAGTAGCCCTCAGTCGTAAGGCATAGGTCAATCCATTCGTAAGATTTGAAATAACTAGTGGATTCGATGAAACCGGATTCCAGGTAACCCCAGCATCGAGTGAAAAGCTGACATTGGTAATCGTGGAACCATTTGGATTACCTAATATGTAATTCACACTTAGCGTGCGTGAAATGCTAGTTCCCACCGACTGGATGACTGGAATGCTTGGAACCTTGGCCGAAGTCGTTGACGGCGACATAAAAACTGGATCAGAGGCAGCAGACCAGCCCGCTGAATTTTGGGCGCGGATTACAAAATCGTAGAGACTATTGTTCGTTAGTCCGGTAAATGTATGTGCGGTAGCCGTTGGCGCTGGGGTCGCCCGAACCTCGGTTATGCCATTTGTGCCAACAATCTGAAATGCACTCAAATTACTTCCGCCGTCGGACCCTGCTTGCCAGCGAATGGTTACCGAAGCATTTCCGCGCGTAGCCTGGATATTTTGTGGTGCATCGGGCACGGATACCAATGGTGCTGAAAGTGCTGCGCTAGAGATTAGTAAGGAAAAAACTAATCCGATCAAAGCGACACTTCTGGTGAGCGAAATGCGCGTCATTATTTCTCACATTCATTTGAACCGATTGGCTAAATTCATTTAACCACAGGAAATTAACGGCGTAGGCAATTCAGAAGGGGATTCGCTATTCACAGGCAAATCTAAGGACTCAGCGGCAAGTGGCCATTGGGGCAAAGAAGCTGACTAGAAATATGATCCGCAGAAAAAGGTAGTATTTTCTGTATGCTCACTGCTGCAACCAAATTTCTCAAGACTGCTAGAAGGAATTTTCGCCTTCGCAAGCAAATTCGATTAGAAGGCAATCAAATCAAAAGAGAATTTGAACTAGACAAAGACCGATATCTACGGCACAGCACACCAAAGGACTCGTTGTACCAGGCGGCGAAATTGGAACACGAATTTAGAACCCAAATAGATAGAGATGTCCATCGGGTCGAAAAGGGGTTAGCTTTGCGCAATCCCAAAAGACCGTTTGGAAAAGACTTACTCATCCGACTGCAATTCCTTTTAGCAAAATTGCCTTCAAAGAACAGCAACCTTCGAACTTCGCTCCAAGGTGCTATTGATGACTTGACGGAATGGAATTCTGGTTCAGGACCTTCAGAAAATTCGGCTCCTCAGTATGCAGAATACAAAATTCCAGAAAATTTCGATTTGCAAAAGTTTTTCTGGAGTCGCAAGAGTCTCCGAGTTTTTTCGGATAGACCAGTGGATCGGGAATTAATTTCTCAGGCGGTAGACCTAGCAAGAAATACTCCATCCGTATGTAACCGGCAATCTTGGCAAGTGTATGCAATTGACCAGAGTGAGTTACTCGAGGCAGTCCTGCCGCTTCAGAATGGGAATGAAAGTTTTAGGTCTGAAATCAAGATGGCGTTGGTGATCACATCAGACCTGAACAAATTCAGCGGAGCAGGCGAACGCAATCAGGTATGGATAGACGGCGGACTGTTTTCAATGTCGCTCGCCTGGGCATTGCATGGTCTTGGCTTAGGCACCTGCATGCTCAACTGGTCAGTCTTGAATTCACAGTCAGAGAGACTGCGTCAAAAATTACACATGCCAGATAACGAAGAAGTAATGATGCTCATGGCAGTTGGCCACCCGGAAACAAACATCAGATTCGCCAAGTCCGAGAAAAAGTTAGGCGAAGAAATCCTCATTTGGCCAACGCCGCAGATGGATTAAACGGCTAGCGGAGATTAGTTCTTTGACGTTGATAATTTAGTAAGTTCTACCAAGACTTGGTCCATGGCGTTCTCCCAGGACAGAGTTCGAAGTTCACCTTCGATTGCCAGTTCTTGCTGAGCCCTAATTTGCAAGTTTTGCAGTGGCTTTAATTTCTCAATTAACTCATCTGCATTACTAAAAGTGAATTTAGAAAGATATCCACTGAGCTCGGGCGGCGCGGTACTCAGCGTGTAAGGAGAAATTAAACACAGCCTATTTCTCTGCAGTGATTCGGTGATCTTTAACTGACTACCGCCGCCAGAAGTGGTTGGGATAACGGAGGCAAGCGCGCCTTGATAAATGGCCTCCTGTGACTCTGGATCCGAAACTATCCTTAGATTGACGCTCTCCATTAAGTTCAACTTATTGGCAGAGCGTCCTGCAACTACTAATTCAAGGTCTGGAAAGACTGCCGAGACTTTTGGCCAAAAGTTTTCGACGAAATCCAAAGTTGACTCAATATTCGGCGCATAATTCATTGAGGCAAAAATCAGCAGATAGGCATCTGATCCCGTTGTGGCCAGAGGCTGATAATTGACCCCATTTGGCGCAAGCAGAACATTTGCATCCCATTCAGATAAGCGACACGCATCCTTTTCACTCAGTGCTACAGCGGCCTTGGCTTTTCGGGCGACTTTTGGCTCCCATATTTTCGCCTTAAGTGATTCAAGCATCAACCTAAATTTCCCGCGCATTTTTTGTGACTTGGCCATAGAGGCAAATCTTTCGCCTTCAATGTTTGCGAACTCAACAAAACTAATGTCAGCGAACTCTGCTAAGAGTTCCGGCGCACCTGCTGGTAGATAGGAATGAGTCCAATAAATGAGGTCAGGCTGAACTTGATCAATGAACTCTCGTAACCTTGCTTGATTGTGGCCCAAAAGATCAGCACCGAGTTTAGGCCGGAACGAAAATTTGTTTCTGCTACTGGCTTGCTTCACGAGGCGAATTGAACCAGCTATGAAATCTGGGGCTTGAAAATCTTGCCCGCTTGGTGCCGCCAAGTAAACCTCGTGGTGTGATCCAAATACTTGCAAGACCTGGGCAATGCGAATCCGTCCACCATGGTTACTTGGCCATGGTGACTCGTTGGCAATTACTACTAATTTCACAGTGACCGCTTCTTCTGGGACTACCTAATAGTAATCAATCAGGAGGAATGTTTGAGTTAGCAACGAGATGTCGGGGAATCTAACGTGAATTGGGCAACGGATAAGATTGACCTTGTGAAAAAAGCTTTGCTTACCAAATGGAAACGAATCAGACGCTCACTTCGAGAAACGGCAGAGACCATATATCTTTATCTGCCTTACCAGAAAGTCCCAGAAAATCGCAATTTGGTTGCAGTGTGGACCGCACCTCGAATTACAAACAATGTCGGGGATCGCGCTCTGACCGAGGGTTCGATCAACCTAATCCCAGACTCAAACTGTCTGCTTATCGCCCGTGACGGACAGGAATATACAGACACTTTGGCGAAGGTGTTTACCTTTCCGCAAACTTCAGAAGCTGGTCGCTTCATTGATTTTGTAAAAATTATCAAACAATTCAAGAAGCAAATTGGGTCGTGCAGTGCAGTTCTAATCGTAGGGGCTGACATCATGGACGGAAAGTACGGCGATCGAACCAGTGTGCTTCGCTGGAATCTTGCCAAATGGTTAGCTAACCAAAAAGTAAAAGTTCAACTTTTTTCGATGAGTTGGAATACCTCCCCTACCAGTGCAGCCAAGCAGGCCGCACTTAGCGCAAGTAAAAATGGCGTAACTACCTTTAGTCGCGATGAACTTTCAGTGCGACGATTGCGTGATTTAGGGGTTAAAGCAGAGTTTGCAGCTGACGTTTCATTTCTGCGTTCAAATTACGTTGAACCTAACGACGAAGTACAAGCTTGGTTTAATCGGCCAACTAAGAAAGTCCTGGTAAATGTTAGTGATTGGGTAACTGACGATCCGACGATGTTTACAGGACTGATAAGTGCTCTTAGCTCGCTAGGAGATGACTATGAAATTCTCTATGTGCCAATGGTTCACTACGGCGCAAACACCGACACCGTTGCCTGCACAAAGTTAGCAAAGGAGGTAACTGGCTGGGTCCTGCCTAATCTGCCAACCCCAAGCGAGTTGCGCTGGATGGCAGAACGGTCGGAGTTCAGTATCTCGGCTCGTATGCACTGTTGTCTGATTGGATTTGCTGCCGGTTTGCCTTCGGTTGGCCTGGAATATCAGGGAAAGTTTGAAGGCGCCTTCAAGGTTTTCGGCTTGGAGAGATTTGCCATCAAACCCGAAGAGTTCAGCGCAAAGTTCCTTCCGGCATTTGATGAGATTGTTGCCACTAATGCTGAACTACGAGCAAATATTCTGCAGCAATTGCCGGATGTTACTGCCAGCGCAAGAGTTCCTGTTGACTTAGCGCTAGCAAGCATTAAAGGGATTACCGACTAAGCAACTCTTGATAAAGCCCTACATGGGCCGCAATGTAATCATCCCAAGTCTTGCCTTGCATAAAGTCCTTTCCAGCCTGACTCATGTGCTCACGAGCCGCTTTGGAAAGTATCTCAGCCTGGCTAATGGCAGCTGCGAGTCCCACATGACCTAGCTCTGCGTCAAACCAGACGGCAGCATCCCGTGGCACCCAAGTCAAGCTTGGCAAATTAGGCAAGATCAGCGGCACCCCCATTTGCATGGCTAGATTAACAAATCCGGAATTCGATATTTGCCTGAAAGGACAAACTAGAAAATCTGTTGCGAGCAACAAGTTTGCCAACTCATGGTCACTGAGAAAGTTGAGATTTAGGTTCAACTTATGTTGTGCTCTCACCAAATCTGACAACGCGAGAATTTCAGTCTTAAAAGGTCCTTCGGATGCCGATCCTGCCAAAGTGAACACGTTTTCACTTTGTAGTAATGAAACCGCTTTGAGAAAAATGTCGGGGCCCTTGTATGGCCTCACATGGCCAAGCGCTGAAAAATTCAGTTGGCCATCAATAATTTGGAGCTCACTTCGAACAGTGTCATAATCCTTTGTTGGGACAAGGGACGGTTCAGCAGCAGAAATCAGAACCAGCTTTTTAGGTGCAAATGAGTTTTGGATTGCTGAGAAATTTTCCTCATTCAATGCGATAACGCAATCGCAGTTTCTAGCCAGCAGTTTTCTGGCAGCAATGTCATCTGGAAAAACTTTGTCGTGTGGTAGAAAATTGTGCGCCGTCCAGACAAGGTAGAGTCCGGAAATTTTTAATCCAAAGAAAAATAAGTTATGCCATAAATAAAAGAATTTGTCGGCTAACGCGCCTTTTGGTCTTGGCGGCCGGAACTGACCAGAGACCCAATGTATGTGCATGATTCGATAACCAAGTAACCGATAATAAAGCGGAGCGATTGGTGAAAGAAGTACGAGCAGGGCAATTTTTGAAAGTTTGGGTTCACTCTTTTTGGTTGCGATGCCAGAGCTAGAGATGCCTGCGACCAGAGAGACCACATGTTGATTGTTGATCCAGACATAGTGGATTACTTTTTTCCGACTGGTCGTTGACTTGGCCACAAGTTAAGACTAGGGCAAGCAGGTATGATTGGGACATGCCGATAATTGCCGCGCTAAAACGGGCCTTAGAGCTACTAAAACCTCGCGACCACAGGCGCCTCTACCTTGGCATGGCGGCCCAAGTCTGCATCTCGCTTCTCGACACGGCTGGAGTGCTTTTAATTGGCGCAATCACCTACATAGCGAGCTCCACCACAGAAGGAAATGGCGTGCCCAAATCTGTGGAATCAGTTCTGGCGAAATTGGGTTTTGAGAGCGTTCAAGCCAATAAACTTCTGGCCATTCTTGGCGTGATTGCGATCATTCTATTTATGGGTCGCAGTATCATCGCACCACTTCTGCTGCGCAAAATCTTACGGTTTCTAACTAGTCGAAGCGCGGAAATCTCCGGTGAACTAACTCGTAAACACTTTAATCAGAGCCTTAAGGAAGTGCAGTGGGCAACTAGTCAGCGCACCGCGTTTGCCCTTGGCTCGGGAATTAGCGCCACAATCTCTGACACATTAGGCGCTTGGGTGGTTTTAGTAGCGGAGGCATCGTTGCTGGTGATGCTCAGTATCACGCTGCTGATCATTGCACCTGGAATAACTATTTTCACACTGATTTATTTCATGATTGTGGTCTATTTCATGCAAAAATGGCTTGGTCGCAAGTCAAGTCGAGCGGCAAAGCGTCGATACGCAGCCGACATTGCCGGGGCTAGCGCTGTGGTCGAACTCGTCGGATCATTTCGAGAGGTATTCGTCGGGAATCACGTTGAATATTATGTCGATAAATTTAGCCACATTAGGCGCAGTGGCGCAGCCGCGCAATCCACTTTGCAGTTAATCAATTACATTCCGAAATATGCCCTCGAAGCAGCGCTTATCACCGGCGCTGGCCTACTTACGGTATTCGAATTCAGCACCCAAACTCCAACCAAGGCAATCTCCACATTGGTTTTGTTCATGTCCGCAGCATCTAGAATGTTTCCGTCACTAATCAGAATTCAGGGATCAGCTACTTCAATTAGGGCAGCCAGCTCCGCCGCCCGATATTCCACAGAACTTCTGGCAATTATGAAAGATCGCGAACTGCGACAAAAGGATTTTCAACCTGATTTGGACTTTAAGAAAATTCGAGAGACTGAAAAGTTTGTCCCAGAAATTAGAATAGAAAATCTTTCTTTCAAGTATGGGTCGGACAGCGATTTAATTATCGACAGTGTGAGTTTAGAAATTCCGGTCGGTAGCTTTGTTGCAATAGTCGGACCTACTGGCTCAGGTAAATCAACATTGGTTGACTTGATCCTTGGCGTAAGTGACCCAATTAGTGGAGTGCTCTGCATTAGTGGAATGCCGCCGCGCCAAGCTGTACAAGTATGGCCCGGGCAAATTGGTTTCGTCCCACAAACAGTTTCTTTGAATGCAGCATCGGTTCGGGAAAATGTGGCCATCGGCCTAAAGCCTGGTGAGATAGACGACGCCAAGGTATGGGCGGTTTTAGAGCAGGTTCGACTTGCTGAGTTGCTCAGAAATTCTCGCGAAGGACTTGATACCGAGGTTGGCGAACGCGGGCTACGATTCAGTGGTGGCCAGCGCCAGCGGTTAGGCCTAGCTCGTGCTCTGTACACGGATCCGAAATTACTTGTTCTTGACGAAGCCACCAGTGCTTTGGACTCTGAGACCGAGTCAGCGGTTAGCCAGGCCATATCTGAGATGGGAAGTAATGTCACTCGAGTAACGATTGCTCATCGCTTGGCAACTGTAATGGATGCAGATCAAGTTATCTATCTAGATTCGGGAAGAATCCTTGCCACCGGTACTTTCCAGGAAGTCAGACAAGCCGTACCTGAATTTGATCAACAGGCCAAACTCTTAGGTCTTTAGATTTAACGGCATGGCACTGAGCAGAGGATCTGTATTTCGTTTGCTCTATGCCAGCGCAACAGCAGACTTTTTACTGATCAGCCAGATCTAAAACTCCTTGCTTATCCAGCGACCTTCTGAGAAATGGCGCGATACTTTCGCTGACACTAGGGATGAGGTGTCCTCCGTCTGCCGTTGCTGGAGATTTTCCAATAATGGCAGGACATAGGATCGAGACGCCTGTTGGAGTACAAAGCGCCTCGCTAGCATCCCAGAAGCCAGTCCTAAATCGATTGACTATCTCTTGTTGTACCTTGCCTAATGGGCCCAACGAGTACTTGATTGGCTTGCATTTTTCTAGCGAGCCTTTAGTATCCAAACACTCTTTTAGATTTGGAAATTTGGGCGTCTTTGCGATTATGAAAACATACTTGCTTGCTGCGGTAATTCGAGGCATAACTTTTAAATATGCGGTTCGGTATTCACCAGTTGTAGGAAAGGCATCTACTGCATCATTGAGAAATACTAGATCTGGCTTAGCAGATTCAAGATATCGAAGTGTCTTCTCTCTGTGTTCGGCACAGCGAACATTGAATTCATTAAGCTTTCTGGGTTTAAGTACCGGAACCGGACAACCAGGCATCGCTAAAAGTTTTATGTTCCACTTATCAGTATTCAGGCTTCGCAAAATAGCTGGCCACAAAGTACGGGCATGGCTATCGCCGAGAATGATTGCCGTTCGAGCAGTCTTGGGCTCTGCTGCGCTTGACTCACAAACAAATGAAAGCGTGACGGGATCATTGCTCTTGCCTTGGCAGGGGCCAAATCCTCCGGTGCTCGCAATTTTGGTCATGGTCTTTAAATCTGGGTCCAAATCACTTGGAAGCTCAGTAAGCGACAAGGACTTCGCAACTAATTGACGCCACTGAGAAATAGCTGACGAATCAGCGTTCGTGTCATCAAGCAAAGTGCTTGGGTTTGGATTTGGATCGAACTGTATTGCCGAAGGCGGTGGGGCCCAGCCGCTGTCATCAGCTTTTGCTGGCGGATAGAGTGCATAAGCCAGGGCGGCCACCAAAATAAAAGAAATAGTTCCAGTGCGCCATGGCGACTGCTGTACATGTGGCCGAAGCGCCGCCCTCATTTGCTTGCGCTTACTCTCATACAACGGTATGCGAAGTGCAGGTTTCTCAATCAGGAAGTACGTAATCGTACTTATCGCCAGGGCAACCAGGATTCCCAAAAATCGTTGACCCAACGAGTCTAGATAGCCCAATTGCTTGCCAAAAACTACTAGTGGCCAATGCCAGAGGTAAAGCGAATATGAGATTGCACCAATGCCAACAAATATTGGGAAAGAGAGAAATCTATTTACCGCATCTGGCTGGTCCTGGTCTGCTCCCGATAGCAGTAAAAACCCGGTTGCCAGAGCTGGGACAAATAGCGTGATGCCAAAGTTATTTGGCGTAACTAGCGCCATCGAGGCCAGTAACACCGCGAGTGCCGCCCAGCGAAGTGGCAAGAAGGAGTCTCCCAGTTTCTCACGCAGGACTTGAGGTCGCACCAAACTCAATACCCCACCAAGTGCTAACTCCCAGACACGCCCAAATGTCGAGAAATATGCAACACTCGGATTTCGACTGAAGTCGACGATCAACCAGATTGCCGAAGCGGCTATCGCGAGAGCAAAAAACAGATTCGTTCGAGGAATGCTCGAGACGCGATTAGTTTTTGGTGAGACCCGACCACGAATGTTCGATACGAACAAGAAGAACATTGGCCAGATCAAATAAAACTGCTCCTCAACTGCAAGCGACCAGTAGTGCTGGAGTGGCGAGGCATCTTGAGTCTGGGCAAAATAATCAGTGGCTTGATGCATGAAATTAATGTTTGCGGCAAAGAATACTGTCCAGATGGAATCTGCTTTTATCTGCTCAAACTGTAGGGTGTTGAGCCTAGCAAGCGCATAGATGTTTACCGCAATGAGCACAAAAAAAGCAGCAGGCAAGATCCTGCGAACACGTTTGAGATAGAACTTAGACATTGAGATCCGACCAGGCATAAACACCTCGGATTTGGATGCCGAAAACTCTCGGTACAAAATTCCGGTGATTAAGTAGCCTGACAGGACGAAGAAAATGTCAGGGCCGATGAAGCCGCCTGTGAAACCAGGGATTTCGAAGTGGCAAAGTACCACCATTAATACCGCGATTGCCCGCAGGCCAGCTATGTCGTAGCGGAAGCCTGGCCGGTTTTGGCGTGAGATGAATTTTGCAACTATTGTGCTCAACGCATCACCACCCCAATCACCTTAAAGAAACCCGCCACTTGTGCCTACTTCCCAATCGTACTCCAGCCATCGCCCTTAAAATCAGGGCAATTTCTGGGCCCGAATCGACTAGCCACGAAGGGTTGCTTGAAATTGAGTGTTTGCCGCTTCGACCGCTGCCATTCTTGATTTAGCAACTTCTTCGGCAGATAAAGTGCGGTCAGGCGCACGAAATCTTAAGGAAAATGCCAGAGATTTCTTACCCTCTGGAATGGGAGAACCTTGATAAATGTCGAAAAGTCTTACTTCTTCAAGCAAATCTCCAGCTGACTGCGAGATACAAGACATCAAATCGGCAACTGCAACAGATTCGTCAACGATCAAGGCGATGTCCTCTTTGGCAACCGGGAAGGTCCAAACCTTCGGCGCTTTAGGAGTTACATTTGCTGAAGCAATTAATGTATCCAGATCGACTTCCGCAGATACAGTCCGCTCTGGCAGACCTAGCTCAGCGGTTACTCTTGGGGCTAACTCACCGGCAAAACCGAGAGATTGCTCACTAAGGAAAATTTGTCCGCAGCGACCTGGGTGCCACGGAGCGGAATCTGCCGGTTTCACATCAAGGGTCAGTCCAAGTTCAGCACCAAGTGCTACAACTAGGTCAATGGCGTCACGCCAAGTGGCTTGGTCAGCACTGCCCCACCAACCAGCACTGTGCATAGATCCGGCGATCATGATGCCTAAATGGCGCTTCTGTACCGGAACTAAGCTCGCTAAATAATCAAGATCTTTGTCACTTGGGCGCGAAGTGGTTGGCACTTTATTAGCTGGCGGTGCAGATCCCGCCGAAAAACTAACGCTTGCGATTTCAAAAAGTGGGACATCTGAAAATCCCCGCGAGATGTTGCGGTTTACCGCGCCTACTAGGCCCGGCAGCAAAGTGGTTCGAAGTAAAGGCTGCTCGTCTGAAAGTGGGTTTGCTAATCTAACTGCTTTGTACCTCAAGTCGTCACTGGTGATGCCCAGATTCTGTAAATCGCTCTCTGCGGTAAACGGATAATTTTGCACTTCAACTAGGCCACGACCGGCTAGGAATGAACCAATACGCCTACGCACTTTCTGTTCAGCGCTTAGCCCTGGTCCGACTGGAGCAGTTGGCAAAGTGGCAGGAACCTTGTCATACCCATCGATGCGAACAATCTCTTCGACAAGATCAATAGCTTGAGCCAAGTCCGGTCGCCAAGATGGAGGTCGTATCGTCCAGGCGTGTGCACTATCCGAAACACTGCAACCTAAGGCTTCCAGAATCCGTCTTGATTTTTCTAGGTCATAGGTGTGGCCCGAAATGGTGTCTGTCAAAGTTGGGTCAAAATCGATAACTGTAGCGTCAGGAGCAGATTCGATAGCAGATGTTCCGGCATACGTTGCTCCACCATGCTCTATTAGTAATTGTGCGGCCCGAGCGCTTGCAACGGGCGGAATCATTCGATCAACACCGCGCTCAAAGCGGCGCGATGACTCGCTTGAAAGTTTATGGCGTCGACTCATTCTGGCCACAACCGTGGCGTCGAAGTGCGCTGCTTCAATGACGATTCGAGTAGTGGAGTCAGTGATTTCAGTTGCAGACCCGCCCATGGTACCCGCCAATGAGAGTGCACCCGAATCGTCTGCGATAACTAAGTCATCGGGCGACAATTTTCTCTTGACATGATCGAGAGTTTCGAGCAGCTCGTCAGGCTTAGCGCGACGAGCGTGGATTGTTCCCGAGATTTTGTCTGCGTCAAAGGCATGTAGCGGCTGACCTAACTCGAACATCACATAGTTGGTCACATCTACAGCCAACGAAATGGACCGAACGCCAACGGCCGCCAACCTTGCTTTCATAAAATCAGGAGTAGGTGCTTTGGGATCAAAGTTTTCTAAAGTTCGCAGCACTAATAAATCGCAGGCCTGCAAATCTGCACTTGCTGCTTCAACTGCGATTCCAGATGCGAGCGCCAATTCAGGCAATGCATTTGCGGGGTCTGAGTATTGAACACCTGCGGCTATCGCTGCTTCGCGAGCCATACCTCTGATACTTAAGGCGTATCCGCGATCTGGAGTTACGGCAACTTCTAGTACCTCTTCACCTAGGCCAAGGATTGGGAAGGCATCGTCGCCTACTTCGGCTCTGTCGGCAGGAAGGACAATGATTCCTGAATGGTCATCCCCTAATCCGAGCTCACGGACACTGCACAGCATTCCATCCGAAATATGTCCATAGGTTTCGCGAGTTGCAATGGTGAAATCACCTGGAAGGGTGGTTCCTGGTAGCGCGACCACGACAAGATCGCCGACTTCAAAATTGCGGGCGCCACAAACTATGCCCCGGACCCCAGGCGTATCCTGAGCGCCATTTGCTGAACCTACTTCAACCTGGCACCACCGAATAGGCTTCTTAAATTCGGTAAGTTCTTCAATTGATTGCACTCGGCCCACTACTAGTTGGCCACGAACATCACCAACCGTCTCTACCCCTTCAACTTCAAAGCCAACAGAAAGAAGTAGGCTTGCCAATTCACGACCGGATATATCTTCGGGCAATGGGGCAAATTCTCTGAGCCAGGAAACTGGAATGCGCATTACCCACCTAGCCCAAATGCCCGAGTGAAACGCACATCGCCCTCATACATATCGCGCAAATCAGTTATGCCGTGCCGGAACATCAATGTGCGCTCGAGTCCCATGCCGAATGCAAATCCCGTGAATTCATTGGGGTCAATTCCGCATGCGATAAGGACTTTGGGGTTCACCATTCCGCAGCCACCCCACTCGATCCAGCCCTCGCTGCGGCAAGTACGACATGGCGCACTTGGATTGTCTACTGATGCACCACGGCAGGCAAAGCACTGAAGATCGACTTCTGCGGATGGCTCGGTGAATGGGAAAAATGATGGACGAAGTCTAGTCACGAGTCCTTGGCCAAACATTGCACTAGCAAAATGATTAAGTGTGCCTTTCAGGTCGGCCATAGTAATGCCTTTATCCACGACCAAAGCTTCGACTTGGTGAAAGACTGGCGAGTGCGTCGCATCTAACTCGTCAGTGCGAAAAACTCGACCAGGACAAACGACATAAATCGGAGGCTGCTTATTTAGCATTGTCCGAATTTGCACAGGTGAAGTGTGAGTGCGTAAAACTAAGCCAGACTCTTCATTTTCAATAAAAAATGTGTCCTGCATAGTTCGAGCTGGATGGTCAGCTGGAATATTTAAGGCGTCGAAATTAAACCACTCAGCTTCAATTTCAGGACCTTCGGCCATCTCATAACCAAGCGCAATAAAGATGTCGGCGATTTGTTCTTGAATCGTAGTTAGCGGGTGACGTGCGCCACGCACGGATGATTGAGCAGCGGCCGTGACATCTACTCGCTCAGTTAGCAAAATTAGAGCGTCTCGCTCAGCCTCTAGCTCAGCTGACCGAACTTCCAGTGCTTGATTCACCTCAGTGCGGGCCTGACCCATGCGCTTTCCGGCTTCAGCCTTGGCTGCTGGAGGTAGTGCGCCGATTTCGCGGTTAGCAAGTGCCAGTGGTGACCGGTCTCCAGCATGTGCTAGCCGAACCGCCTTTAACTCATCTAGATTGGCAGCGTTGGCAATTGCCGAGAGTGCGATCGCTACTTGTTCGTCGAGATATTCTGGCGCCAAAGTGCTGACCTCAACCGGGTCGAAGGACTTATTTGGGGCAGACACGACCAGACTCCTAAAATTTAACTTTTTCAAGTTTAGCGGGTTGGATTCAAGAGTTTGTGGACCGCTGGGCACTGGCACTGGCATAGAGGCAGACTGCGGTTGCCGTTGCTAAATTCAATGATTCGGCTTTGCCATATATTGGGATTGCAACCACCTGGTCCACAGCATTAAGTAAATCCTGTGGCAGACCCCAAGCTTCATTTCCGAAAATCCAGAGTGTTGGTTTAGTCAGATCAGCTGCTACATCAAACGGCTCTCCGCTGCCGTCGGCGGCCAAGACTTGAAGTCCTAATAGCCGAGCCCGAGCAATTGCTTCATGAAGATCGACCCCTTCAACACAGGGCAGGTGAAAAAGCGAACCAGCAGTTGAGCGAACTACCTTGGGATTTTGTAGTTCTACCGAGTCTGTTGTGGTTAGTACGCCATCGGCGGCAACTGCATCCGCTACTCGAATCACTGAGCCAGCATTTCCTGGGTCACGAACTGATGCCAAGGCCACAACCAGCTTGCTATTTGAATTTAGCACCGACTCAAGGGCCGAATCGGGACTATTGACGATGGCAACCATGCCTTGCGGTGTTACGGCACTGGCTAAAACTTCAATGACTTCCGGAATTACCAGAGTGATTTCGACAGCTTGGAGTTGTGCTGATTGCAAAATATCTTGGTACCTATCGGCTGAATCCTCGGTGATAAATAGCTCTCGAACCAATCCGGAATTAATCGCTTCGCGGACTGCTTGTGGTCCTTCAGCCAAGAAAGCCTGCTGCGCTGCCCTGAATTTGCTTTCTAATAAGCGACGTGCGCGCACTACTTTGAGTGCACGCACGTTTGTTTCGACATATGTCATGTCTGAAAGTTAGTCCTTTGGCAGAGCGTTAGCTGCAACCTGTACCAATTGAGCGAAAGTTGCTGGCTCGTTAACCGCAAGCTCGGCGAGCATCCGACGGTCAACCTCAACTTCAGCAATCTTCAATCCTTGAATGAAGCGGTTGTAAGTAAGTCCATTCGCTCGAGCGCCAGCGTTGATGCGCTGAATCCAAAGCTTGCGGAAGTCGCCTTTGCGAGTACGGCGATCTGCATATGCGTACACCATCGAGTGGGTAACTTGCTCTTTTGCCTTGCGGTACAGGCGTGAGCGCTGACCACGGTAGCCACTTGCCTGCTCTAAAACTTCACGACGCTTCTTTGCTGCGTTAACTGCTCTTTTTACACGTGCCATGATTCATTCTCCTTTTCGAGTTCGCGGTTAGCGACCGAGTAATTTCTTTGCCTTCTTGGCATCGCCTGGGGACAAAACCTGATCAACAGAAAGTCGACGAGTGCGCTTACTTGATTTACTTTCAAGTAGATGGCGCTTATTTGACTGTTCCTTCATTAACTTGCCGGAACCAGTAACCCGGAAACGTTTTTTTGCACCGCTGTGCGTCTTATTCTTCGGCATTACTTTTTCTCCTTGTTCGTTGTCTTACAAATCTCGGGTGAGTCTTACGACTCGGCTTTCTTGGTGGCTGCTTTCTTGGCTACCGCTTTCTTCACTGGAGCTTTCTTCGCAGGAGTAGCATCTGTTGCCTCGGTTACCGCCTTCTTGGCCGGCGCTTTCTTGGCCGCAGCCTTCTTAGCTGGTGCGACAACCGCTTGCTCTGCTGTCTCGGTCGTAGCAACTTCAGGTTCGGTTGCAACAACTTCTGGCTTAACAGCCACTTCAGCTGGCACAACGGGTTGCTGCACAACTGTTTCGGCTGGCTTTGTTGGCTTAGTAGGTGCGGTCTTCTTGCGAACTGGTGCGAGCACCATGGTCATGTTTCGACCATCTTGCAAGGGCGATGACTCAATTATTGCCATCTCACCGATGTCAGCAGCAAGTCGCTGCAATAGTCGGTATCCAAGTTCTGGACGCGATTGTTCGCGACCGCGGAACATGATGGTTATCTTGACTTTATCGCCGGCATTCAAGAAGCGTAAGATGTGACCTTTCTTGGTCTCATAGTCATGGTTATCAATCTTGGGGCGAAGTTTCATCTCTTTGATAACGGTGTTGACCTGATTCTTACGAGACTCTCGTGCTTTAACCGCTGCATCGTATTTGAATTTGCCGAAGTCCATTAGTTTGCAGACAGGAGGCTTGCTTTCGGGCGATACTTCGACCAAGTCAAGATCTGCTTCAAAAGCTAACCGCAGTGCATCTTCGATTGCGACTATGCCGATTTGTTCACCGGCTGGCCCTACAAGTCGAACTTCTGGAACGCGAATTCGATCATTGATGCGGGTTTCGATACTGATATGTCCTCCTGTGGTCGAAATGTGGCAAGTGAAATCACATCAACCAGAGGCAGGCCCGTAGGCACAAGTCACTTACGCGACTGCTCTAGACCGACCCGACGCCTGCTCGGCGGTGCGGGTGGGATGTGAATCCGCTTGTAGATGAGCCCGCCGTAGCGGAAACATCGGTCATGTGAGATTGTAGCAAGGTGACCAGCCAGAACACTAATCCAGAAAAAGCCGGGATTACCGCGGCCAGAGACTTAGCTGCCCTTTCAGCCGTGGAAATCCTTAGTTTGCACATCGTTGACCTGATGACTGCCGCCGCGGTGAAACTAGGCGAATTTGAGGGTACTAGCACTGATTTAGCGGAATCTCGGATTCTGATAACTGCATTAGCGGGATTGGTTGATGCCAGCGCTCCAGATCTCGGGGCACACCACGCCGCCCCAATGCGCGATGGATTACAGACTCTGCAACGCTCATTTCGTGAGCGCTCGGTCATCAAAGACGAGCCCGGCATGGGACCTGGCGAGCAATACACCGGACCGGTCTATTAGCGGTTAATTGGCTTTGGTCTGCGTTACCTGAACACTTAGGGGGCGATCAAGCACCACTGTAAATGTCGGATCCTGCAATAACTCGGCTATCTGCTGACCAAGATCGGTGGCAACCTGCGAAACAAACAATTCGAGCTCTACCTCTTCTTCGGTAATTTCCCAAAGCGCCTCTTCGACGCCGTCAAGATCTTCAATGGCATCACAAACTGAATTTAGGGCCGATTCCAGATACTGACGTTGATGTTCACTCATGGCCACACGCACTAGAAGTGCCCCATCAAGTGCTGTCGGAGTTGGACCAGCGATGTCAATAATGAGCGCATCAAGCTCTTGCTCTAATACTGCTTGTGCAATTACGTGGGCCGCTCTGGGGATTGGTCGTGCAGAGTTATCCCAAAGAGCAACCGAATCGACACCGGTGAATGCCAACAACGCCCGACGACCATCTTTGGCCACAAATTCAACAGCCTGCATACTGCTATCTTTTTCAACGCCATCCAGTTTGGAGTCAACTCGAGCAAGTACGGGGATGAGTAATCGTTGATGGGCGAGATTTCCAACCAATGCCTTGACTGTTTCATCAGTGCGCTCTCCAGCGAAACTTGTCATGGCTAAGCGCAAGGCGAGGCTGGGTTCTCCCAAATCTTGGGCGAAATCAGTTTCTGGAATTTCCGAGTTGGTGAAGTCGCTCATTACAGGCGACACGCATGGATGTCGGTCACCAGAACGCCGCGGGCGCCTAAGTCATAGAGTTCGTCCATAATTGCGTGCACCGCCTTTCGCGGAACCATGGCCCGAACTGCTGACCACTGTGAATCCTGAAGCGCCGAGATTGTAGGTGACTCAATACCTGGCGTTAAGGCACAGGCGCTATCCAGCAAGGTGTTTGGGATGTCGTAATCCACCAAAACATAGGTACGAGCAACGATGACCCCTTGTAGCCGCCGGATAAAGACATCAAGTGCACCCTGATCTTCTATGTCGGGGCGGGTAATCAAGATTGCTTGGCTGGTAAAAATCGGATCACCAATTGTTTCGAGTCCTGCTTGCTTCAGTGTTGTGCCAGTAGCCACAACATCAGCAACCAAGTCAGCTACTCCAAGGCGAACTGCATTCTCAACCGCCCCATCGAGCTTCACAATTTGGGCTTGAATGTTCTGACTGTTAAGCCATTCGGTCAAGATACCCGAATAAGAAGTGGCGATGCGCTTGCCTGAGATGTCTTTAAGGTCCGAAACCAAGCCAGCGGGTGCAGCAAGTCTGAAAGTTGACGGAGCAAATGAAAGTTCAAGTACCGTGGCGGCGGCGGCACCAGAATCGGCAAGCATATCTTGACCAGTGATTCCCACATCTAATGTTCCACTAGCTACATAGGTAGCAATGTCGCGTGGTCGCAAGAAGAAGAACTCCACGTCATTTTCTGGATCTTGTACTACCAGGTCACGGGTGGTTGCCGCTACGGCGTAGCCCGCTTCGCGTAACATTTCGCGAGCTGGATCTGATAACTGGCCCTTGTTTGGAATCGCAATACGCAGCATGACTACAACTTTCCGTACACATCATTAAGGCTGATGCCCCGAGCAATCATCAAAACTTGCGCCCAGTACAAAAGTTGGGCTATTTCTTCTGCTACGGCCTCATCTGATTCGCGTTCAGCGGCCATCCAAGCTTCGGCGGCCTCTTCAATTACCTTCTTACCGATTGCGTGGACTCCAGCATTGACCATGGCAACGGTTCCCGACTCTGGGTCGCCACTTGCCACGCGTGCTAGTAGTTCAGCATGCAATTCATCAAAGGTTTTCATGCCTCTAGCCTAGGCGTTTTTGAAATTATTCAGAACTTGCAACATTGCCAGGGCAGCTTGAGCAGCTTGAGCACCCTTATCCTCTTTACTTTGTGTCAAGCCGGCGCGGTCTAGTGCTTGCTCCTCGGTGTCGCAGGTTAGCACCCCGAAACCGATGGGCACATTTGTATCGAGACTGACTCGATTTATGCCATCCGTTACTGCTTGGCAAACATAATCAAAATGTGGCGTTCCACCTCTGATGACAACTCCTAGGGCAACTACTGCATCCGCCCCAGCGGAAATGGCTGCCTGGGCCCCAAGCGAAAGTTCAAAGGTGCCTGGAACCCGGACTAAGTTGGCACTGACACCGGAAAGTTCGATTGTGCGAACTGCACTGGCGATCAAGCCATTCATGACTTCTTCGTGCCAAGATGCGGCCACTATTGTCACTTTGGTGTTAGCGGGCAACTGCACTGAAATATCGGGGCTACCTGAAGAACTCATAAGGACTCCCTTAAATTCAGATCATGGCCCATTTCATCACGCTTAGTGCGCAAGTAGCCCAGGTTGTAATCGTTTGGTTCGATCTCGATAGGCACTTGCTCTGTGATCCTAAGTCCATAACCGTCTAGTCCAACCCGTTTGGTTGGATTATTTGTGAGCAGTCGCATCGATTTGATACCCAGATCTGCAAGAATTTGCGCTCCGGTGCCGTAGTCACGAGCATCTGCTGGCAAGCCTAAGGCCAAGTTTGCTTCGACCGTATTGGCACCTTGATCCTGGAGTGCATATGCCCGCAATTTATGTAGCAGACCAATCCCGCGCCCTTCATGGCCGCGCATGTAAAGTACTACGCCACCTCCTGCCTGAGCAACGATGCGCATAGCGGCATGCAGCTGCGGCCCACAATCACAACGTAGCGAACCAAGTACATCTCCAGTTAAACATTCAGAGTGCACGCGAACTAAAACTTCTTCACCATCGCCGATTTCACCCATAACCAGCGCAATGTGGTCAATGTTGTCAAAGATGCTCCGGTAACCAACTGCAGTGAAATTTCCAACTTCAGTTGGCAGCAGCGCACTCGCGACCCGCTGAATTTGTGATTCGGTGCGTCGACGATAAGCGATTAAATCTTCAATAGAAATCAAAACCAAACCATGGGTATCGGCGAACTCACGTAATGCATCGCCACGCATCATGGATCCGTCATCATGAACAATTTCGCAAATAACGCCTGCTGGGGTTAGGCCGGCCATTCTGGCTAAATCAACCGCTGCTTCAGTGTGACCAGGACGACGCAATGTGCCACCTGGCATTGCTCTTAATGGAAAAACGTGGCCAGGTCGGGTTAAGTCACGAGCTTCGGTAGCAGAATCACACATGACTTTGATGGTGTGGGCTCGATCGGCTGCACTAATTCCCGTAGTAATTCCGTTGCGAGCATCAACACTGACGGCATATGCGGTGCCTTTGCGATCTTCATTAACTACGGTCATCGGGGGTAGATCCAGGCGATCAAGTTCAGCGCCTTCCATAGCAACACAAATCACGCCTGATGTGTAACGAGTCATAAAACCAACAAGTTCTGGAGTTGCTTTACTTGCGGCAAAAATTAAATCGCCCTCATTTTCACGATCTTCATCATCAACAACGACAATCGCCCGTCCTGCTGCAATTTCGCTGATGGCTTTATCAATGGAATCAAAATTCCTGGTCATCGCTGGACCAACTTTTCAATGTATTTGGCAACCAAGTCAACTTCAAGATTTACTGATTCGCCAACCGTTCTATTTCCTAGAGTCGTCTTCGACAAAGTCGCTGGAATTAGCGAAACACTAAAGTCCAAAGATGTAATTGCGCTTACTGTTAGTGAGACCCCGTCAACAGTAATGGAACCTTTTTCTACGATGTATTTGAGAACTGTGGGATCGGCGGCAATCGTGACAATATCCCAATTTTCTGATTTGGTTCGGCTGACAATAGTTCCGACGCTATCCACATGGCCTTGTACCAGATGTCCACCTAATCTAGTTGCCAGAGTTATTGGACGTTCTAGATTTACCTGGTCGCCAATTTCAAGTTTGGCGATAGTTGTACGCTGAACGGTTTCCTGCATTACATCGGCACTGAAAGTGTCATCCCTGATTTCAATTGCAGTTAAGCAAACGCCATTGACTGCAATTGAATCGCCGAGTTGGCTGTCGCTCACTGCAAGTGGGCCTCGGATACTTAATCGCAGAGCATTGTCTGGCAACTGCTTTATTGCAAGAACTTCCCCGAGTTCTTCAACAATCCCAGTGAACATACTTAATCCTGCCGTGTGGTGAAATGAACCACTAGGTCTAATCCAACACGATTAACGGTCATTTGGGAAAATCGTCGAACATCTGACATTGTTTTAACGCCAATATCCCCCAGCACTTTGATGCCATCACCGGCGATTGCCGGGGCTTGAAACCAGTACACTTCATCAACTAGCCCGGCTCGCCACGCACTAGTTGAAAGTCCAGATCCTGCCTCGATAAGTACTCGGTGGATACCATAGTCTGCCCACAACTGCTGAATAACATCCGAAATGTCTGCTGTTGATTTCACTGCGGGCTTTGGAAACTTATTGACATTTGAATCATCTGGGATCGCCCTATTGCCAACAACTACACGAAGCGGCTGGTCTTGAGCACTAAGTGAGCGAACAGTTAAGTGTGGATTGTCGGCGAGCACCGTTCCAGTTCCCGTAACAATCGCTCCTACTGTTGCTCGGATTCGTTGCACGTATTCTCGGGCTGGTTCGCCAGTAATCCATTGACTAGTGCCATCGGTGGCACCGATAAAGCCATCAAGTGTGGTTGCAGTTTTCCAAATAACCCAAGGTCGTCCTTGTTCATGTGCAAAAGTCCAAGAAGGGTTCAGTGATTCACATTCGTCAGAAAGCACCGATGATTCAATCGCCAGGCCAGCAGATTTAAGCAAGTCTGCTCCACCTGCCATTTTTGGATTTGGATCACGTTGTCCATAAATCACTCGGGAAACACCCGCGGAAATTAGTGCATCAACACAAGGGGGTCGTTTCCCTGAACTAGCACATGGTTCAAGAGTTACATAAACAGTTGAGCCATTAGCACTTTGGCCAGCAGCACTCAGGGCTACTACTTCAGCGTGGTCGGTGCCTGAACCGCGATGCACCCCAGTTCCAACTACTTTCCCAGAAGTCGAAACGACTATGGCACCAACGCTCGGGTTTACATCCCGCGACAGGTCAACTTGTTTAGCTAAGTCGATTGCTTGCGCCATGAATTGCTCATGCGACATTAGTGTGCGCACCACCATGAAGTATTTGTGGCAGCAGTTGCTAACTCCCTTAGCGTTGAAACTACCGACGCTGGATCGGCACTTTGATAGACGGCAGATCCGGCAACAAAAGTGTCGGCTCCGGCATCAGCACATTCTTGAATGGTTGCCGCCGAAACTCCACCATCGACTTGAATCCAAACGGATAAATCGCCTGCCTTGATGAGTTCGCGGGCCATTCGCACTTTGCTCATTTGGTCAGCCATGAATGACTGTCCACCAAAGCCTGGCTCAACGGTCATGATTAACAGCATGTCAATGTGTGGCAGCAAATCAACATATTCTTCAAGTGCAGTTCCGGGCTTGAGTGCAATGCCTACGCGAGCGCCTTGAGCTCTAATGTCGCTCGCAATCTGCTTAGGAGATTTTGCCGCTTCGATGTGAAAGGTGACGCTGCCCGCTCCAACCTCGGCATAGCCTGGCGCCCATCGATCAGGGTCGGCAATCATTAGGTGGCAGTCAATCGGTGTGGTAACTGTCTTGACTAGCGACTCAACGACCGGCAAACCAAGCGTCAGATTAGGTACAAAATGGTTATCCATAACATCGACGTGAATCCAGTCGGCTACTGCTGCCACGCGCGCGCACTCGGCGGTCAATTGGCCAAAGTCTGCAGAAAGAATGCTTGGCGAAATCCGTAAACCCACATAGGCAGTTTACGGGATTAAGCAGTTGCCGTGCGGGTCAGAATAGTTAGATACATGCCATCAGTGCCATGAACATCTGGTCGCAGTCGCAATTTTTTGGTGCCACTGGGCAATTTAAGTATGGGCAAAACTGGAGCCAGGTCAATTTCGGCAAAGTTTGAATGTTCTCGTAAGAAAGCAGCAATGACTAAATCTGTTTCGGAAATATGCGGAGAGCAGGTTGCATATGCAATCAGTCCACCGACGCGAACTAGTTTGGCTGCCTGAGCTAGTAATTCTCTTTGCAATTGCGTGAGTGGGCCGATGTCGCTGGGCTGTTTACGCCAGCGACTTTCAGGTCTTCGACGCAGTGCACCCAGTCCAGTACATGGCGCATCGACCAGAATCCGATCGAATTCAAGATCGGGGTTGAATTCCCGAGCATCAGTAACTACTACTTTTGGGTTGCCTGGTGCATTCCACAGGGCATTTTTAACTAAATTTGCTCGGGACTCGTTCGGCTCTAACGCTGTGAAGTGAATTCCTTGTTCAGCAGCTAAGCCAGCCAAAATTGCTGCCTTACCGCCTGGGCCAGAACACATATCCAGCCAGTTGCTTTCGGCTCCGTCAATCGGTACTTGAGCAAGCGCGAGGGCCACAAGTTGGCTACCCTCGTCTTGGACCCCAACTCTATTTGTTTGCACTAAAAACAAATCGCCTGGATTCGACGACCACGGGTTCTCAATATCCGTTGCTCGAACCAAAGTCGCGGCAATCGGCGACCAATTACCGGCAACTACATGCGGCAGTTCGAGTAACTCCGCTAGCGTTGCTTGTCCAGGTCTTGCGACCAGCGTAATGTTTGCTGGCTCATTGCCAGTGGCCAAAATTGGCACGATGCTCCTTGCATCACACTCATAGGCATCTGCTAGCGCTCTGATTACCCAAACAGGATACGAGTACTCAATGGCAAGTCGCTCCACGTCAGGTATTCCCGTGGTCAACTCTGTGCACCACTGCTGCCAGGTTTTCTCGGAAATTCGGCGCAGTACTGCGTTGACAAAACCGGTAACACTGCGGCCAACTTCGGCATTTGCCAACGAGACGGCTTCGTTTATCGCAGCATGTACTGGCGTTCGTAGGAAAAGTAGTTGATACGCGCCTAAACGTAAAACGTCGAGCACCTCTGAATCTAAATTATCTCGATCAGCACATGCTTTGATAACTGCGTCCAGACTTCCTTGTCGGCGCAATGTGCCATAGGTAAGTTCAGTGGCAAAAGCTGCATCTCTAGTGGTCAGGTTTGCATTACTGCAGGCTGTAGGGAGCATCAAATTTGCATATGCGTCAGCAACATGGACTGAATGTATTACCGAATAGGCAACTTTTCGGGCAGCAGTGGTCATGAAAAGAAATCACCAGACTGATTGCTAAACCACCGCATAGCCGAAACTGCAGTTCGCCCAGCCTGCTGAACTTGCTGGAGCGCGATTGCATGGCTACCAGTTCCAACGAGCACCAAACCATCGCTTGAGACTATTTGGCCAGGCGATAAGTGAGTTATTTCAGGTGCTAAATTAACCGGGAAAATGCGAATTCGTTCATCGGCAAATTCAGTCCATGCGCCTGGTGTTGGAGTTACCGAACGAATGTGTCGCTCAATTGCCAATGCTGGCATTTGCCAATCAATGCGGGCATCTTCCTTAGTAATTTTCGGCGCAAGTGATACTCCCACTGAACTCTGCGTAACCGGAAATAGCTTGCCCTGGGCTAACCCAGCCAAAGTTGAGTTGATTAATCCTGTGCCTTCAAGGGCAAGACGATCCAGCAATTCACCGGCTGTCTCATCCGGCTTAATATTTGTGGCTAACGAACTAAGGATTGGTCCGGTATCTAAGCCGGAATCAATTTGAAAGGCGGTTACACCGGTAACGTCGTCACCAGACTTGATTGCGTGTTGTACGGGGGCTGCGCCTCGCCACTGTGGAAGCAAAGAGAAATGAAGATTTATCCAGCCATGTTTTGGCAACCCGAGAAGAGTTTGTGGAATCAGCGCACCAAAAGCAACCACAACAACGCATTCAACTTCTTTAATTTGCTCGGTCAAGGAGGTCAAATCAGTAGTTTTGTAGCAGCGAAGTTCAAGTTCGCGACTTTTGGCGGCAACAGCACTTTCTGTGAGCACTCGTCCCCTGCCGGCCGGTGCATCTGGGCGCGTAAGCACAAAGGCGAGCTCATGGCCCGCTTCAGTCAAGGCAGTAAGAATCGGAACAGCAATTTCGGGAGTCCCAGCAAAAGCGATGCGCACAGTTACAGCAGTCCGTTTGTCAGTGGATGTGGGCTCAGTTTTATTTGCGGCGCTTGTCCGAACCAATCAGTTTCCCGGATTGCTTTCATGGCTTCTTTGCGAGTTTGTTCATCAAGTCGATCAATAAAAACAATGCCATCAAGATGGTCAGTTTCATGTTGCAGACACCTAGCCAGCAAGTCACTTCCTTCAATTACGACTGGTTCACCGTGCATATTGAAACCATGTGCGATTACATGCTCAGCGCGAATGCAGTCGAAGGCTAGGCCTGGGATAGAAAGGCAGCCCTCCTCGCCATCCTGTGTCTCTTTGGAAAGTGTTAGTACTGGATTGATCAGGTGGCCAATCACATCATCCACATCGTAGGTAAACACTCGAAGCGACACGCCAATTTGTGGCGCGGCTAGGCCAGCCCCACCAGCTTCGAGCATGGTGCTAGTTAAATCAGCAATCAAATTGCGTAACTCTTTGTCAAAAGTTTTAACTTCTAAAGCTGGCGTGGCGAGAATTGGGTCACCCAAGAGTCGTATTTCCTGAACTCCCATGCTTCCTCCTGATTACCGCAGTTAGTTAAGTCTAATGTCGCCAAGATTTATGCGACGGCACTAAAGATCGTACGGATCAAATCTGATGTTCACAGGCTCTCCGCGCTTACGGGCACTACGAACTGCTGAAGCATCCTTGAGTGCACAGGCTAAGTCGAGCCCGTGTGCTCGATCAATAGAAAGGAGTAGGCGCACTCCAGTTGGCGTAGGCACTGGTCCGCGCGTCTGGACTTGAGCCGGAAGCTCGGTAAGCGCCATTAGATCATCAATATCTGCCTGGGTACCAGTTAAGACAGCAAGCCGTACTGCAGGCGCAAGGGCGACTGCCGCTCGCTCGCTCAATTCGCGGGTGGCAAATCCAAGTGGGTCGTGGCGAATCAATCCTTGAACAGCAGGATGTGCAGCGTCCGCAACAACGACAATTTCACCTTCGGCACGAACTAATGAGGCGCATTCCATCCACTTAGCAAAAGTATCTTCGCTTGCCCGTAAATCTGGTCGAGCCAGCATGGAGTTGCCATCGAGGAGAACTGCTGCTTGATATCCAGACTCGGCAATTGGAGCAGCTCCGGGCGTGGCAACAATGATGCTCGGCCGGCTATCGATTCGACGAACTATGTGATCAGCCGATGAAGAGCGAACAGGGACGCCAGGAAATGCTCGACCTAACTCTTCAGCAGTGCGCGTGCTGCCAATTACCGTTGCCCTGAGTTCCGTTAGGGAACACTTTATGCACTGCCATGTTGGATCAAGATGCCCACAGAGTCGACAGGTAGGTGCGCTTGAGCGCCCCGTTTGCACTAAAGGCCCGCTGCATTCTCGACAAATTGCAAGGGTGCGACATTTTTGGCAGGCCAGGCGAGGTGCGTAACCAGCACGCGGTACTGAAATCAGGACTGGCCCTAGTTTGACTGCGGTAGCGATGACTTTGAATGCGAGTTCCGGAATCCGTACTGCTGCCTGCATGGCGTATGGCTCTTCTAAGGCACTGCGCACTCGAGCCATGCTTTTACGAGCCTGTTCGGCCGGCCGACTTACTGCTGCTAACCAGGGCATGAGAGCGACTGCATCTATTGAAGGCGAGCTACCCAGTACCAAGAGAGCGGTCTCTTCCAGCTGACTTCTGAGCACTGCAACTTCGCGAGTGTGCCAATAAGGAGCGTGTGGCTCTAAAAAGGTTTCATTCCAGTCGTCCCAAATACAGATTGCTGCCAAGTTAGGTACTGGCGTGAATACCGCAGATCTCGTCCCAACGACAATGCGTGCTTGACCCCTAAGTGCCCGAAGCCAGTTTCGATATCTAAGTTCTGGACCATCGTCGGCTGAAATTACTGCCAGTGATTCGAGTTGGCAGCCAGCACTTTGAAGTATGGCGACTACACGATCAAGAGCTGTGCGGTCAGGCACCAAAATGATGATGCCTTGATTGCTGTTTGCGACAGTAAGTGCGTATTCAGTGAGGATTTTGGCAGGATCATCTCTTCCTGTAGGCATGACTGCCCGTGGTGCTTGGCGAGCAACTGTGCGCGTTAACAATGCCTGCCCACCTGAATACTGATTAAGTAATTCGGTCGCTGGATTTGGGTAGGAATCAGCCACTTGACCAACCTGGGCTTCGGCTCGGGCATGGCGGTGCGGGATGGCGCTACGTACTACATCCCAACGCACGCCAGCATTTCGCTGCGCAACTTGGGTTACTAAGTCAAAGAGTTTTGGAGTCAGTACCTGCTCATCAGAAACCACCGACAGCGGAAGTAAAGTCCCAGGATGATCTGACTCGGCCAATCGCTCAATCAAAAAGCCGTCGACCAGTTTTCCAGCGAATCGGACTCGCACCCGTACACCAGGCTGGGCACTTTCCGAAAATTTTTCGGGAACCGAATAGTCAAATAATCGATCGAGGTGTGGCAAAGAGTTGTCTATCAGAACTGTGGCCACCGGTAACTCGGCAGCTAGCGGAGTCGCCGCCTTAACCCGTTTACGCGGGGTCGGAAACAAACTAAGTTCTGACTCGGTCACATTCTTGAGTCTGTCAGATGGCTGCGACAGTTGTTAAAGCGCCGCGGATAACTCTGTTGCCCGATTGGTGCGCTCCCAAGTAAAGCCGGGACGACCAAAATGTCCATAGGCTGATGTTGGGCGATACTTAACGACATCGGTATTTAAAAGTTCTAAATCAGCAATGATTGCAGCTGGACGCAAATCAAATACTTTGTGAATGGCCTGCTGAATTTTCTCGTCTGAAACAGTTCCGGTTCCAAAGGTTTCGACAAATACTCCAACTGGCTGGGCTTTGCCAATTGCGTAGGCGACTTGCACCTCGCAGCGCTTAGCTAGGCCGGCCGCAACTACATTCTTAGCCACCCAGCGCATGGCATAAGCAGCTGAGCGATCGACTTTGGATGGATCCTTGCCCGAGAATGCGCCGCCACCATGACGAGCCATCCCACCGTAGGTGTCAACGATGATTTTGCGACCAGTTAAGCCAGCATCGCCCATTGGTCCGCCAACGACAAACTTGCCAGTTGGATTCACCAGTAACTTATAGTCATCGGATGCTAAGTCAAACTCGGCCAAAATTGGCTCTACAACAAATTTCTGGATTTCTGGGACCAGAGTTTTATCTAGATCGACATTCTCTGAGTGCTGAGAGGACACGACAACTGTTTCGAGTCGAACTGGGCGGTTTTCGGCGTACTCAATAGTGACTTGAGTTTTGCCATCTGGTCGCAAGTAGGCCAACTCCCCTGACTTTCGCACCTCAGTAAGTCGTTGCGCTAGTCGGTGCGCCAAGGTAATTGGTAGCGGCATCAATTCTGGGGTGTCGTCGCAGGCGTAGCCAAACATCAGACCTTGATCGCCTGCACCTTGTCGGTCAAGCGGATCGGCAGATCCGGAAACCCGTTCTTCAAATGCATCGTCAACACCTTGGGCAATATCTGGTGACTGCGTGCCAATTGATACTGAAACTCCACAAGAGTTGCCATCAAAACCTTTGGTGGACGAGTCGTACCCAATCGAATTAACCACTTCGCGCACAATACTCATTACGTCGCAATAGCCTTCAGTGGTGACTTCACCTGCCACGTGAACTTGGCCCGTGGTAAGCAGTGTCTCTACGGCAACTCGACTTGTTGGGTCTTGGTTCAACAAGTCATCAAGAATGGCATCTGAGATTTGATCTGCCATCTTGTCTGGATGGCCTTCAGTAACGGATTCGGAAGTGAAAAGACGACCTGACATTTACTTACCTTTACTATTTCGACAAAAAGTCCAACGAGGCACAATCTTATCGGTGTAAGAATCGACAATCGCGCCGATACACGCAGTCAGCGTGGCTGGTAGGCAACTAACGCATCAAGAATGGCGTGAGCAATTTCCAGCTTAGGTGCTCGAGGAACCACAATCTCTTCGCTAGTGCTCTTACTAAGTATCGTGACCTGATTTTCGGGTGTGCCAAACCCGAGACCATGGCCTACTTCGTTGACGACCAGCAGATCGCAATCCTTACTAAGGAGTTTGGCTCGCGCATGCTCAAGCACACTGCCCGTCTCGTCACCAGTTTCAGCTGCAAAACCAACTACAACTTTAGGTGTTCCGGAATGATCGCGTTGATGTGTAAGTGAATGTAGCAAGTCTGGCGTCTGATTGAACTCTAGGGTGATCGACTCTTGGTCTGGCCGCTTTTTAATTTTTGTTGGATTGGTCTGGACAGGAGCAAAGTCAGAAATGGCAGCCGCCATAATGACCACATCGGCTATGCGACTTTGCGCATAAAGTTCATGTGCCAATTCACGACCTGTTTCAACCGAGATCACCGAGACACCAGACGGAATCGGCTCGGTAATGTTTGCGGCAATTAAAGTAACTTTTGCACCGCGACTAACGGCTGCAGTTGCTAGTGCAATTCCTTGTTTGCCAGATGATCGATTGCTAATAAATCTCACTGGATCTAAGTACTCACGAGTACCTCCAGCAGTAATCACAATTCGCTTGCCACTTAAATCTTGAGTTTGCTTGCTGGCAACCGCCAGCGCAATGTTGGTGATATCTGCGAGCTCTGGCAACCGACCTACGCCAGAATCACTGCCAGTTAGTCTTCCAACTGCTGGATCAATTACGGTAGCGCCACGAGCCCGCAATGTTGCAACGTTTGTTTGTGTCGCTGGATTCAACCACATCTCCGTGTGCATCGCGGGGGCATATACAACGGGACAAGTCGCGGTCAGCAGCACATTTGTTAAGACATCATTTGCTGATCCAGAACTAGCTCGAGACAGCAGGTCGGCAGTAGCAGGAGCAACGATAACTAAATCGGCTTGCTGACCAAGCTGAACATGCGGAACATTTGCAACACTCTCCCACAAATCCGTGATGACAGGATTTCCAGATAGCGCCTCCCAAGTAGCTGCGCCAACGAAATTTAGAGATGCGGCAGTTGGCACGACATGAACAGTGTGACCAGCTTCGGTGAGTAGGCGAACTAACGCGGCAATTTTGTATGCAGCAATGCCGCCACCGACACCGACAACGATCTTGAGTTGCTGTTGATTATCCACGATAACTCCCGATGGTCGGGATGAAGTTTAGGACGCAGTCTCGGCTTCGATAGTCAATTTGCCTTCATTAATTTCACGAAGGGCGATTGACAACGGCTTTTCCTGATTGCCCGCCTCAACAAGTGGTCCAACATACTCAAGCAGACCTTCACCGAGCTGCGAGTAGTAAGCATTGATCTGACGAGCACGCTTTGCTGCGTATATAACTAGGGCATACTTAGAATCGGCGACTTCAAGCAAGTCGTCAATTGGTGGATTTGTGATGCCTTCAGCAGTGGCAGCGGACACGGGGGCTCCTTCAGGGATTAAAACTACTTTAGAAATGATACCAACTCGTCGGCTGCCCGCGCGACATCGTCATTTGTGATGACATAGTCAAAGAAATCGGCAGAATCCAACTCATCTTGGGCTTTTTCAAGGCGCAGAGCCACTTGTTCTGGGGTTTCGGTCCCCCGGCCTTCGAGTCGCGATTCCAGATCTTGCCAAGAAGGTGGCACCAAAAACACTAAAACTGCTTCGGGCATATTTTTTCGAACTTGCTTAGCGCCCTGAACTTCGATTTCCAGAAGTACCGGAATATCAGACGATAATCGCTCTAGAACGGGCTGGCGAGGTGTGCCGTAGCGATTGCCAGCAAATTCTGCCCATTCAAGTAATTCGTCACTAGCCAACATTTGATCAAACTCGGCATTGGAGATGTAGAGATAATTGACACCGTGCACTTCGCCTGGTCGAGGTGCGCGAGTAGTGACCGAAACAGAAAGCCAAGTTTGTGGGAGTTGAGCTAACGCGGCTTGAACGACTGAACTTTTACCAACGCCACTTGGACCAGACAGGACGACCAACTGAGTTGTCATTAATCTAGTCCTTTCTTGTAGCCCAAGGTTAGTAGCAGTTTAGGACTTGATGCTTGCAGCAATTTCAGCGGCAGCTTCGCCGATGTTGGTAGCACCCGTGATTGGCCGACCAATTACCAATAAGTTCGCGCCATCAGCAAGTGCTTGTTCGGGAGTTGCAATACGCTTTTGATCCCCTGCATCACTTCCAGCAGGGCGAACACCTGGTGTAATCAATACGATGTCGGCAGGGACCGCGGCGCGCACTGCGGCAACTTCTTGCGGTGAACACACAATTGCTCTTGCTCCCGCGTTGACTGACTGCTGGGCCAGTTTGACGACTATTTCTTGCGCACTGCCAGTCCATCCCATAGTTGTTAACTGCGTTTGGTCAAGCGAAGTCAAAATAGTTACTGCGGTGATAAGGGTGTCTGGCAGAGTTTGGGCGGCTGCTGAAATCATTTCAGCACCCCCTGACGCATGTACCGTTAAAAACCTAGGCGAAAGTGAAGCAACACTGCGCGCTGCCCCACCGACGGTTGCTGGAATATCGTGCAACTTTAAGTCAAGAAAGATGTCGCAATCAGAAACTTCTTGAACTTTGTGAACACATGCATGGCCATCGCGCAGAAAAACCTCTAGTCCAACTTTAAGGACCTCAACATGCGCACTAGTTTGCTGTGCCCAACTCTGCATGGTCGCCAGGTCTGGGGCATCAAGTGCTACGGCGATTGGCGCTTTTGTCATTTGTCATCCTGCCTGATGTGCTTTGCCAATAACTTCACGAACACTTCGATAGCCACGGGTTTCAAGCTCTTCGCCTAGCTCACGGGCAATGCGCCATGGGGCACTTGGATCACCAAAGACAACTGTGCCAATACTTACCGCGCTGGCACCGGCGGCGAGAAATTCGAGTGCGTCGTGCCCAGTGCGAATGCCGCCCATGCCAAGAATAGGTGTGTCTGGAAGCGCTGCGTGCACTTGATAAACCGCGCGCACGGCAACTGGCCGAATCGCTGGACCAGAGAGTCCACCGGTCTTACCACCAAGCATTGGTCGCATGGCATCGACATCAATCACCATGCCGAGCAAAGTGTTGATCATCGAAAGTCCATCGGCACCTGCCTCAACAACACTTTGAGCGATCGAGACGATGTCGGTCACATCTGGAGTGAGCTTGGCCAAAATCGGCGCTGAGTTTGTCCATTGGCTGCGAACTGTGCGAATTACTTCGCTAGCTGAATCGTGGTTGCAGGCAAATACCTGTCCCCTGCTCTCCACATTGGGACAAGAGATGTTGACCTCAAGCGCGGCAATTCCTGGCTCGCCATTTAACCTTCCAGCCAATTCTCCGAATTCAGCAACCGTGCCACCTGCAATCGAGACGACGGTGGTGACTCCGTGTTCGGTTAACCAAGCAAGGTCCTTTTCAATAAATTGCTCAATACCTGGACCTTGCAAGCCTATTGAATTCAGCATGCCGCTTGGGGTTTCGGCCATTCGAGGTGTTGGTCGGCCAGATCTGGCATTTAGCATGATGCTTTTGGTGACCACTGCACCCAGAGTCGCCACATCGCCAAATTGTGCCAACTCTCGACCCGCCGCTGCGCAACCTGAAGCTGTCAATGTCGGCGCAGCTAATTGCAAGGCGCCAAGATTCGTTGAAAGGTCAATGCTCATTAGTGGCCTCCTGGAATCGGAGCGCCAACGGTATCTGCGGGAATTGTGTGAACGTCATCCCAACGAACCCGATCACCACGGAAAACTGGGCCCTCAACACACGAACGGACCATCCGAGTTTGACCATCGTCACCAATTACCGGCAGCACACAAGTCATACATACACCGATGCCACAGGCCATTGCTTCCTCAACAGCGCACTGACTGTAAACACTGTGTTCCGTAGCGACTTTGGCAACAGCCTTGAGCATCGGCATTGGACCGCATGCGTAAACAACGCCGGCACCCGATTGGCCAATAATTTCTGCGAGCACATCTGTTACTCGCCCACGCACCCCTGACGAGCCGTCATCAGTGGTTACCGTCACATTGTCGGCATCCCGCTTTAGATCAAGGACTCCGAAAAGTCGATCACCTGACGCAGCGCCAAGAATAACTTCAACATGACAACCTTGGCGTTTTAGTGCTCGAGCCAACATACCCATTGGCGCACTGCCATATCCGCCAGCGACTAGTACGCAGGACATAGTACTTCGCGGCAAAATAAACGGGGTGCCAAGCGGTGCAATAATGTCTAACTGTGCTCCGACTTTTTGCGTGGCTAGCCATTTAGTTCCTGCGCCATGTTCAGCAAAAATAACTTCAATAGATTCGCCAATCGTGGCATTGTGAATCGAGAACGCACGACGAAGCAGCATTGAACTGCCGGCATCACCGACTGCGACAGCAACGAAATGGCCAGGTAGCACAGCGTCGGCAATTGAAGGAGCGCGTAACACCATGTGCCAGTAGGCACCAACTCGAGTGATCGAGGTGATGGTGCTGGTTAACTGCTGGGCGTTACTCATGAGCGTCTGCCAAAAGTTTATCTAGATGCGCTAGGTGTTCTTGGATTGACTTAACCTTGAGCGGGCCACCACGCAGTGACTCAATACCCTCGACTGCCGCAGCCAGTGCTTGGATTGTGGTGATTGAGGCAGTGCCCGTAAGCACGGCAGCAGTGCGAATCTCATAACCGTCGCGCCGGGCACCCGTGCCATAAGGAGTGTTAACCACCAAATCCACATCGCCAGCCATGATGGCATCGACTGTGGTTGGGGTGCCATCTTCCCCGCGACCTTCGAATTGTTTGCGAACGACTTCGGCGTTGATGCCGTGGCGCGACAAAATTTCCGCGGTGCCCTTTGTTGCCAAAATCCGGAAACCTAAGTCGGCAAGGCGCTTAACCGGGAACAGCATCGTGCGCTTGTCGCGATTGGCAACCGAGACGAACACTGAGCCGGAGGTTGGCAAGCCATCGCGGTAAGCAGCCAGCTGTGACTTTGCGAAGGCAGTTCCGAAGTCGTCGTCGATTCCCATAACTTCGCCCGTTGATTTCATTTCGGGACCAAGAACAGTATCGACGCCCATGAACCGTCCGAATGGCAGCACGGCTTCCTTCACACTCACTGGTGAACCTTGTGGCATGTCGCCACCATCGCCCTGTGCGCGCAAGAAACCACCAGCGCGTAGATCGGCAATTGTGTCACCAACTGCGATGCGGGCGGCGGCCTTAGCAAGCGCAATGCCGGTAGCTTTCGAAACAAACGGCGCAGTGCGTGAAGCACGAGGGTTCGCTTCGAGTACGTACAACATGTCGCCATGAAGTGCGTACTGAACATTGAGTAATCCGCGCACGCCAACACCTTGGGCGATTGCCAAAGTTGATTGGCGAATGCGCTGGATTTCGGCCGCGCCCAAAGTGAACGGTGGCAATGCACACGCAGAATCGCCCGAGTGAATACCGGCCTCTTCAATGTGTTCCATGACACCGCCCAAGTACAACTCGTGACCGTCATAAAGGGCATCAACATCGATCTCGATGGCGTCATCCAAGAATCGATCAACTAGCACCGGTCGCGACGGATCAATTTCGGTTGCCCGCGATAGGTAGTCACTGAGCATGGACTCGTCATAAACAATCTCCATGCCCCGACCACCGAGCACATACGATGGCCGAACT